>JAABUL010001935.1_pt1 | contig 36645 bp, 33 predicted proteins | sample 5559151 | NCBI WGS metagenome assembly JAABUL01 (sample SAMN10711876, study PRJNA513368) | rock metagenome | isolation source: Antarctica rocks | place: Antarctica: Victoria Land, Pudding Butte sud | reverse complement strand
TGCCCCGACGCCCTTCACTTGGGGCGGCAAGCGGCACGAGCGCCGTGTCCGTGCCCGCGCCCGCCGCCTTGCCGGGTCAGGGGCGACGGTTCCATATCCCGCATCAATTGCGGCGTGACCCACTAGGCGTCACCTCATGGCTCAAGGCAGGCCGATATGTGATGGGTGACGACTCCCACGCTGCGAAAGCCTGGCTTAGTTGGCGAAGCCATGGATGAGGTGGCCGGGGATACCATAGCCCTGCACGAGCTTGGCGGCGGCCTCGACGAGCGGCTCACCGTCGGTCTCAACGCGCATCTCGAACACGGCGAGGGACTTGACGGGCGAGGGCGTCACGCGGACGATGTAGGTCGGCGTCTCGACGGGCACCTCCTCGATGGCGCCGTCGGGCTGAACCTCGACGGGGATGGTGTTCATGGTACCCCGGATGCTGACGGTGTAGCGGATCTGGCGCTCGTAGTTGTGGATCATGACAGTCTCCTTTGACGCCTGTCTCGTTCGCACAGGCGATGACGTATCGGATCGCTGAGGTATCGGGTGGCGGCTGACGCCGCCGTGCATGGTCGCGTTGATCGATGGGACCGCTCGCTACGATGGTGCTTGAGGGTGCCGGGAGCGGATCGGATACTATCCGATCCACCTCGGCGGGAAAACGCGTCTGCGGAGCGGGGCTAGAGGATGGGGTCGTCGTCGCCAGTCAGGAAGGAGGCGACCGCCGCCGCCCACTCGGCCTCGACCCGATCACGCGTCGAGGCGGCACTGGCGACACCGGTCGCATCGCACCCTGCCGCGGCCGCGTGGGCGAGCCACAAGGCAAGGGCCGTGAGCGTGCTAACGTCGGGGCCGAACGCTCCCGCCATATCGCCGGTTGTGGCCGAGGCCGCCACGATGGTGGACACCTGTCGCGCGAGACGGGCGAGGCTCGCGGGGTCGTGCGGGGCGAGGAGCGCTGTGGCAAGGTCCGCGCGCCCGTAGTGAACGAGCGCACCGTGGGCGCGACTCGCGTCGAAGAACTGGTCGAGCGTGCCCCACGCGTCCCAGCCATGCCGACCCGAAACTGGTGCCAGCGGATCGCCCAGGTCGGGTGCCTGGGGCTCGTAGGTGGGGTCGAGGCGCATCATCGAGCGGTGCAAGCGGATAACCTGTTGCTCCCCCGCGTGGGGCGTGCTATCGTACTGATGCATGATTATTGTCTCCGTGCAATTCTGAGCCGGTCGTGGGTTCCAGCCACGACTGGCTCGCTTTTCCCTATCGTCGTATGCCTTCCAATGTAGTGTCGTCAGGCACCCTGACCCTTCGATCACTCCAGACAATCACCTCCTCTTCTCTGTGCTGACAGCCTGCCTCATCGGCGACCGGGTGGCTAGCCCCGGCCGGATACACGACGCGTGTATTTCGGCTCTTCGTATACGATATTGCGCGGCGCGCGGCACAATTAGGGGATCACACTCTTTTGGTGATGTGTTTGGCCTTGTCGCCCGTCATACAGCCATAGAAAGCGTGCCCTGGATTTAGGGCGAACACACGTATCGCTCAATGTAGCGATAGCGAGGGGGGAAACACATTTTGCACGCAAACCCTATGTTCCGCAGCAACCCGCGCGAGTACGTGGTGCATGGCCTCGACGTGTTGCTGGAAGGGTTGACTCCGTTCATCGAGGGTCGCTTCCGGGACGTGTACGGCCCACGTTGGTATGCGGAATACGAGCGAGCGACGAGAGTCGCGAGTGGACTCCCCGGTCGGGGGCCATGCTGGATGTGCAAGCACTCCTCAAAATCATGCTCCAGCGATGGGACATTCTCTGCCGCCCACGACTCGACTGACGCAAACGGGACCTGGCCCACTACCTACTGCGGGTGCGCAACGAATGCACGCACCAGCAGCCCTTTTCCGTCAACGATGCATATCGCGCGCTCGAGGTATCGAGGCCATGCTCGCCGTCATCGTCGCGCCACAGCAGAGTGAGGTTCGGAACCTGAAGGAATTGCTACTGCGGAACACCCATGCCGCGCCGGCCCCTTTGAGCCCAACTAACACCTCGGCTAGCATCAAGGACAGGCATCCTCGCCTGCGCTGGTGGCTCGGTCCAATGGCAGACGACTTGTTGACCGATGTGCCGTATCCTCGCCGTGCGTTGCGGGTCGCCCGATGGTCGGCTGTCGAGATTCTCTGCTTCATCCTGGCCACACTGGCCTTCTCCACGCTCCCCCCGGAGGCACTCCCCAGCGTTCTGGTGATGGCCACGATAGAGGTGGCGCCGCTGTACTTGTTGACGCGAGGGCTGACGTGGGGCGAGCGATGGTACGGGTTATGTAAAGTGTTCGGGTATGTCATCGTCTTCCCCGCGACGATCATCCTCGTCCTGCTCCTCGCCACCGACCTCCTCAACTCCGTGCTCGATAGGTAGCTGCTGCTACATACGATCGCCCTCTTTCACACGTACCCATCCTGATCGGCCTGCCCCCGAGCACCCGCGAGTAGCGACCTTGGGCAGATACACGCACGCGTATCTCGGCGCTGATGCCCTGTGTGCTGCGCGACGAAGACGATGACGCGGTACCATAGAGGGCAAGGTAGGGCCGATCTGTACACGTTTTATCGGAGGAAAGGGACCAATGCTCTCACTCAAACGACACCTCGGTTTGGTGACGCTGACGCTCGCCTGCACCCTCATTGGAGGTGCCGCTGGAGCGCATGGCGCGACGCGGACACAGCCCGCGCGCTTCCCCGCCTTAGATGGCGGTGGGCCCGTCGTGCCCAACATCAAGGTCACCGCCATGACCACGGCACCAAGCGGCGCGCTCTACGCGTCCGGAGTCTACGTCGTGCGCAGCAAGGACCCCTATGCGGTCAACCCGGTCGGCTCGCTCGGCAGCACCTGGCTGGTCTCGCGCGACCATGGTGCCACCTGGACGCGAAACATCAGCACCATCGACCCTAAAGCGTTTCCAAAGAATGGCATCGCCGCGTGGACGAATCACGCGGCACTCCCCATCGACTTTACGCCAATGAGCATTACCATCGACCCGCACCACGCCAACACGATCTACGTGGCCGGCTGCGTGGACATCGATGTCACCTGCAGCCGGCCGACGCTGGGGGCAGGTGCCCATCTGGTGGTGCGCTCGACCGACGGCGGCCGGACCTGGCAGGACGTGCTGACCACGAGCACGCCCATCGTGGGTATCGGGGCGAAGCCGCCGGGGACGGCGTTGCCGACGGCGGGCTACGCAGTACTGGTGGACCCACGCGACAGCCGGCGGCTGTACGTGGCGGTAAACGATGTGGGCGTGTTGCGGAGCGAGAATGCCGGACATACGTGGGTCTATGTGCCGCAGCCCCAGAGCAACTTCATCGGCCGCCCGTGTGAGCTATTGGCCGATCCGCTGAACCCGCACGTTGTGTACGAGCTAGCGCGCGAGGGGACGCTGTATCGGACGACCGACGCTGGCGCCCACTGGCAAACGCGCGCATTGCTCGGGAGCAAGCTGCACACGAATATGGTGACAAGCCTAATCTGGGTAGGGCAAGCCATGTACGTGACTGCGGAGAACGGGTTATATTCTAGTACAAATGGTGGGACGAGTTGGCATCAAGTGGCAGGGACGCCGTTGCCGGGCGGGTTCGACCAGAGCGTTCGGCTTAACGCAGGGTGGGTAAGCACTTTCTCCGCTAATACTCGCGGCCCCATTAACGGACTGTACGCTATCCACGACGGCAGCGGATGGCAGGCTGTTGCAGACACCGACAAGCGGGGCCCTGCATACTATGGCGCGCTCGACTTTCGGGGGATGGACGTTGGGTACTTGGATACGCGGTTGTGGGCCGACCGTTCGGCTGGCATAGTCTTTACTGCCGGTCGACTCGGCGGCCTTTATCGGTGGCAAAGCACTCTATGAAACGAGCACGCCACGGCCTTCTTGTTTCTCTTGCCCTTGCAGGAGGGGTCGTCGGTGCCGGTAGTGCCGCCGCCATATCCCGTCTAGCCATCCCTCTGGATCGTCCGGCTGCCGCAACGTGCGGCAGCCAGTATCTCGCCTCACCCAGTGCCCAGCAGGCGCACAGCGCCGACTATTACGTTGATCAAAACGTTGTACAGCCGGGGGCGACGGTCCAAGTGCATCTCGGCGCGTACGCGCTGCCTGGCGGCGCAGCACCAGACATCGTAGAAAACAACACACTGGATAACAGTTATCACCAACTTGATCAGCGGCCTGACAAGGGTGGAAACTGGCATGTCAACGCATCCTGTAACGCCAGCGCGCCAGTCCAGGGGGCCACAAGCCTCTACTACTACGAGGGCGCGTGGACGGCGCCGAGTAACCCCGGCTCCTACGAGTTGGCGGTCACCTTCCGCTTCCAGGACAAGACCACGGCGCTGTCCGTCATCGTCGACTACCTCGTCAATATGCAGGTTGCGCCGGCCGGTCGAACGGGACCCGGCATCAAGTCGCACATCCACGACCAAATCAACCTCGCGAACGACGCGGGGACGACGTACGCGCAGAACACCGTGAACAACGGTTACGACTTGCAGTTGCTTGGTGACCGGGCCCACCTATCGACCGAGTACGACTGGACAAGCCAGCCCGTGGCCGGCAACCGCCGCGTCGCCGACGGCCTGCTCAGCACCATCGGAAACACATTGCCCACGTTCGAGAACGTAGACGAGAGCGCGGGCGGAGGCGGCGGCCGTGGGGGCGGCGCCGGGTCCGACAACCGCATCCCCCTGCCGTCGCCCGACTTCTCATACATCCAACAGTCGACGGACTACACGGGCACCACGACCTCCTTGCCGCAACACGGCACGGCGGGCTTCGGGCCCTATAGCCAGGCCATCGGCGCGCAGCCCTACAATTGGCGAGCGCTCATCGACGCCCCCGTCACCGTGCGCGACGGCGCCACTTACCGGCTCAAGGTCGGCCGTTACGTGATGGACAATGGGTTTTTCGGCTCTCTGGCCGACGGCAGCGCTGTCGCCAACTTCGGCGATGGGCAGAGCGTCGCCTTCTACGCCGACCCGAAGGGGCCATACTACGACCCGACCGGCGCGCATTGCGACCGCAACCCGCGGCTCGCCTGCATCTGGTGGACCCCCGTTCCCGACAGCATCATCGGGCGCTACACGACGGCGACCTACCACTTGAGCATGATCAACACGGCCAAACCGGGGCCGGGCGGGGAGCAGGACATCGTCACGGCGGACACCACCAAGGGCTGGGCCGACGTGGCCGCGAGCCGGCCGGCAACCTATCACGCGGGCATCTCGGTCGAATACACCTTTGCCGATGGCGGACAGACTCTGGGGGATCCCCTGTTCGGCACGCCGCAGCAAGCGACACTAACCTTCGCGGCTGGCGCAGGTCCCGGCGACACTCCGACGCCCGCAGGCACACTGACCCCCGTTCCCACGGACACGGACACACCCACACCCGTCCCGCCGACGGACACACCGACGCCGCTGCCCCCGACCGCGACGCCCACGCCCGCGCGCGGCGCTCTCGCTCTGGACGCGGCGCCGACGCCGCAGCCCTACGCCTGGCTGTTTGATGGCAAAGCGGACAGCGCATTGGGGACCGATACGCTCGCGCCGACGACCTCCGACCACAACTCACACCCCTCCGATTTCGTATGGCCGGTCGGCCGCCCACTTCACCTCCTCCCCGCATTCTCCGAGCGCCCAGACGGAGTACGCCTGACGCTCACCGACCTCGGCAACGGGGCACAGGCGAACCTGTCCCCCATCACGGTGACCTCCGAGTCCTACGGCATCAATGACATCGGCTGCGGCGCGCCGACCGACCCCATTTCGGGGACGTATGCGCACGACCCGGCGTACCCGGCCGAGATCCGCCCGGTCACGCACGACCGCGCTGGCTTCCCGAGCGCCATCAATGTGGTGTGGACTAACGGCGACAGCGCGGGCGCGGGCGCGGGTGGCCCATACGCGGACGCCGTGTGCGACATCCCATCCTATCTCGCCGCGCATCATCAGACGACGGTGATGACAATGGGCATCCCCATCGCCTTCTCTGTGAGCCAGCGCCTCGACTTCGCGGTGCGCTTCCCCGCAGGCCCGCCACCGACGACAAGCGGCGTGTCGACGACCTGCCAGTTGGCCCCTGAGATGGCGGTGGCCCCGCCGCCGACACCGCTGCCGGAGCCCGACGGCGTCACGCCGCCCCCGGCCGCCTTCACAAGCCCGGTGTCCGTCCCGATCGGAGGAGGATGCGCCGCGGGGGACGCGGGACTGGCCGCGACCGAGCAGGCCCTCCAAGACGGGACGATCGCCGCGCCGGCCGGTACCGACGCCCGCCTGCTCCCCCAGGCATCAGGGCAGGTCTACGACGCGCGCCCCGCGCCGGGCGGGGACACCATGCTGACCTTCTCCGTCGAGGCGACGTGGAGGGCAACACTGCACTATCACCCGCTTTTCCTGCGCGAGGTTAGCCCTGATAAATGAGGTGGACCTGGCCGTGCCTGCGTGAGCACGGCCAGGTCCATCTCACTCCCCTTTCAGTTGTCGCGCCTATATCCACACCATCCTTCGCTCTGTCAAATCTCCCGCCGTTTCAATCCCTCTGATGCATTGCTCAAGTGCAATCATGTCGGTTCCCGACGCACTGTCGGCCTTACTGTCATTTCAATCCTCACCCAACACATCGATTGGGTGCAACTGTGCATTGCCCGGATGCAGTCTTTATAGTAGGTACGTTAGTACTACAACGTTACTTGTCTCCTGAGGCCGTGCTAACGACCTGGAAGCAGGCGTACAATCGCTCAGTTTATCGGGGAGATGGCCCCTTTGTCTGACGGTCGCTATGGGTGATTCTAGCGAAGTAACGTTGTAGTATTAGGCGGCCTCCATCAATGGTTCTCCTCCCCATCCGATAGGTTGTTCGAGCGTAGAGGGTGTGATGCTCATCGTCAAGCTGCAGAGGTCACCGATGGGCATCATTAGGGACGCGGAAATAGCTACGCATCCCACAGCTCTCGGGGGACATAGGGGATATCGACGAACCACTTGTCCAGCGAAGGTAGCCGCGCGACCTGCGCTTCCACGGCAGCCATGGCCTCTTTGGTGAGCTTCACACCCGTGGCGTAGGCGGTGGTCACCACCTCGACGACGGGATGGAGACCCTTCCAGGTCATGGACGCGGTAAAAGCGCACACCGCCTCCAACGAGTCGAGCAACGCGCCGTTCCAGTGGCCCTCCAAGATGCCCCCGCACCGCTCGATCGGGTTGTATTTACTGTGGTACGGGGGATAGTAGGCCAAGCGCACGCTGATCCGCTCGCGCTGGACGAAGGCGACCAGGCGGCCCATGAACTGGGTGCGCTGGCTGTGACTCTCGGGGCCATTATCCAGGTTAAGCACCAGCGTGGTGATGGGGGCAAAGCGCGCTTTGTGGGCCGCCCACCACTGCGCGAGCCGATCGACCAGGCCGTCGCTGGTCACTTTGGAGGTGACGTGATACATGAACACCTCGTCGGTCTGGGGCACGAAGAGGCCGACCGGCGTCACCGTCGCCTCCGCCTGAAAGTCGTGGTCCGCCGCCTTGACGGCCACCCGCCCCTTCCCGCCACGGGCGACGGGACCCATCTTGACCGTCGCCGTGGCATCAATCGACACCCGCAGCACGTGCGGCGCCGCGTCGGCCTCCGCGTTCACCCGCGTCACCTCGGCGAAGATAGCGTCGGTCTGGGGGACTTTTTTGGGGGTTGACTCTTTGCCACCTTGGTCAAGGTGTAGCCCAACCTGTGCAGCTTGGTCGCGATCGTCCGCTCACAGGGCACCTCCGCGGAGGTGTACCCTTTCTGCGCGATCAACGGGCGGCGCACCTCTCCGGCGGTCAGCCGCGTGTACAGCCGGCGCGTGCGGAACTGCGGGTCAGTCTGGCTCTGGCTATCCACGATGGCCCGGATATCCGTGAGCAGGTGCGGCAGGCGCTCCTCGGCCCTCTTGCGTGCGCGCAAGGCGCAGCCATCGACGCAGGTGATCCCGCTCTCCACCTCGTGCCGCCCCTTGCGGACCTGGACCCGATTCCAGCCCAACTCCCGTTCAGCCAGCCGTTGCCCCCCCTCGCCCAGATCACGCACCGCCCGCGCCATGAATACCCGGCGTGCGCTTCCCTTGAGCGTGCAGGCGGTCTCGTTCAAGAACACCTTGAGATCGTCCGTCAGGTCCTCTGTTCCCTCCCCTCGTGCGGCGACATCAGGCATCGCCCTGTGAGGAAAGTATACGCTTTATGGGATATGTTAGTTTTTCGGCGTCCCTTAGAGATGTACAAGAAAAATTTGCAGCTTCCGCCACATGTCGCTGGCCATATACTATCCCGGCCGTCATCATTGTTCATCGATCCTTACACCCCGTGTAAGGCCCCGGCCCGCAACGCCCATTGCAGTGATGCAACTGGTCCTGGCGTAAGCGTAGGCGCTCCAGGAGGTCATGGATCGTACCGGGGCGCGGCGCGGCGACCAACACAACCTTGGAGATCGGCTCCGGGCGGCGCACCGGACGCGTGCGCGAGATTCTCGGGGACACATGGTCACGCCGGTCAATGGAGCCGTTCGTGGCCGTGCTTAGCGGGAATGACAGGGTGGATCAGATAGTATCTGATCCGCACAGATGTAGAGGGAACCGTCAAGGACTATCAAGACCGGGCGGCCTACTACAACTACAACGTTATGGCCTTGGCTGGCCACCTTGCCGTACTCCCACGTCGGCAACGGCCACGCCATGTCGACGCAAGTCGCGCACGACCGCGTCGACAATCGCGGCTGCTCGCTCCACCGCTATCCCCGCGTCGACCGCTGTAGGCTCTCGGCGTGGATCGGGGTACCGCGTGTCCACGGCGTATTCGGTGAGGGCACCGAATTGCCCCAAAGCGCGCCGCACCGTCCAATCGCTGGGGAGAGCGGAGACAAGCGCATCGAGGTCGTGCGTCGGCTCGACCGGCCGCTGCTCCGCGACGAGGGCGGCTTTCACCGCCTTCTCGGCCGCTTGTTGTGCAAGGAAGCAGACGTGGTACGCCGCGATGTCCTGGCCGATGAGTGCGAGCAGGCGACGGCTAGCGCGCAGATCGAGGAAACTCTTGCGCAGCCAATCCTCGACCTTGTGGCGGATTGTTTCGTTCATAGAGCACCACTCCATCTTGTAGCGCGGGATAGAGGATGGCGCCGATGATGGCGCCTTCCTCCTCTATCTCCGCTGGGGTCGTCGCGATGATATCCTTCGCAACCGGGATCGCGGCCACCTCGTCCCGAATGCGCGCTGCGGCGGCGCGCTTGTCGTCGACCTCGTCGAGGACCACGAGGAGGTCGACGTCGCTGGTGGGACGATGATCGCCGCGCGCGCGCGAGCCGAACAGGATGATGCGCACGGGCCGGAATCGGTGGACGATGGCGTCGACCAGCTCGGGGATGACCTCCTCGGCCGGTGGCCGGGGCCACCGCACGGGCGGTGGCGGGCTGCCGGGGATCAGGCCAAACGCGTCATCCAGGTCCATCGGTATCCCTCGTATGCTACGGGTAGCAGGTGCTATTCGTAGCATACCGCGTGGCGTCCGGAAGCGTGCGGCCGGGACCACGCGGTGGGGAGAGCCAGCGCCTCTTGAAGGGCACCGAGCTGGCAGTGCCCGGCACCACCGACCGCGCGCCGTGTCACCGCTCGAATGGCTCGTGCTGCACGATCGCTCACGCATTGCCGGCACGAGGCAGGCAATGTCCCCGCTGCCCAGGACGCCGACGCCATGGTGAATGTGGACGCGACGCTTAACGGTGCAGATTCGGGGCATGTTGACCTCCCCTTGCTCCCTACCAATATCGAGCTGTATTGCAATCCCCCCCGATGTGCTGTCCGGATGCAGCAACATGCTGCACACCCTCGGCGATGCGCCGGTCTTCCGATTTTCCGATTTTCCGATTTCAATCCCCACCCGATGCGCTAATCGGATGCAAAAGAACGCCCTCCCCCCCAACAGATGGGCATACATCTGCTTGCAACCCTGCGATGACCTGTAGCTGATGTCACAAGGTAAACCACGAACAATGAGAGATCTTGGCGGTCGACCTGCACCATCAAGATCTCTTGGCCTACGTATAGTATCGACCCCCTGTCTAGCTCACGAGCGAGGTGAGCGTGACCCCGCGCGGCATGTCCGCATCGTCCACTGTGACGTTGTAGTCCCGCATCGAGCGCGGCGCATCGACGCCATCGCGTCGGGATACCTGTAGGCGCTCGAACAATCTGTGCGCCGGGGCATCACCCAGACTGCTGCTGTGTGTAAACACGTAGAGCTCCTGGCAGGACATCAGACCGCGCGACGACGAACGGTCAAAATCCCACATCTGCTGGAGCGCGTCCCAGAACAGGCCCAGATCTTCGGGGGTTACGCCCGTCTGGCGGCCAAAATGCGCGTTGAAGAAGCCGTGCGCCCGGTACAGGCCGTAGGGCACGATTGCCTTGCGGCCCATCTCCGTCTGCTTCCCACCCGCTCCCGTGGCGCCATCCTCGCCGACGACAACCCGGGCAGCCTCCTCGCGCGTGACGGCGACGCGCGTGATGGACAGATCGAGGGGCACGATCGGGTCGATAGAGCGAGCGAAAGTGAGCTGCATCGGGCCGCGAACCTGGCCGCAGTTGACGCCCGTCGTCATGACGGCGCCGAACAGACGGATGTCGTAGAAATTCTCGCACATCCACTCGCGGGCCCGCTCGATGTCGCCCCTGGCCTGCTTGGCGCCCGTCGATTTCAGATTCAGGGCAGTGTAGGCGCGCCGGTGCTTGGCGTTGAGGGCGTCGCCCCCCTGCACGTAGATCTTGTAGCGGTCCTGGTCCCCGTGCGCGGCATCGACCCAATCGCGCACCCTACGCTTGATCGCCACGTCGGTGACGAGCCCTTGCATCGTCTCGGGGTCCACGCGCGGCAGGTTGCCGGCGTCCGGGTCGCCGTTCGGGTTGCCGTCGACGACGTCGAACAGCAGGACGAAATCGTGGCGGCGATTGACGTCGAGATGCGATGTGTTGTCCATGCCCTACCTCTCCTCTATATCTTCCGAACCTTCCATACCGGCGCCATCGTCGCCTGCGGGTCCGCCGTCTGCCGGGTGCGCCAGCCCCGCTTTGTGACGCCGCGCGGCGTCGCGCGCCTCTCTGCGGTCGTGGGCGCGCTGGTGGTAGTAGCCCAGGGCAAAGAGACCCTGCCCCTCGAGCGTCAGGGTGCGCGGGAAGGCCGCGATGCCGGCCTGGATGTCCTCAATGCGCCGCTGCAGGGCGCGATAAGCGGCGGGCCGGTCGCGCGCGAGTTTGCCGAGGTGCGGCTGCGCGCCGCGCACGAGGCGGCCGAAGACGGACGCCGGCGCGGTGGACGCCGTGCCGTAGAACCGGTCGACGATCGTGGCCGTAAGCCCAGGGATCGCCGCGCGCTGGGCCTCCTCCAGGACAGCAAGCAGCCGGCCGCAGCGATAGGCGGGGTCGGTGTTGTCGGGATCGAGCTGGACCATGGTACCCTCCGTTCGCGCCGGTTCTCCGCCGAGCAGGACCAATTTGATCAAAGCGGCGCGCTGGCGCGTGACCGCCCGCTCGGCTCTGTTGCGGCTGACCGCCCGGTGGAGCAGACTCGCCGGGAGTGGAGTGTCGGTCAGCGCGGCGCGCAGGAGCGCGCGGGATGTCGGGGGCGCGAGATCCCTCGGGTCGCGGACGATGGCGGACGCCAGGGCGTAGAGGCCGAGCGGGCGCGGCTCCCCGCCGTACGGGTCGACGATCCGCTGGCGCTCGAACCACACGGCGAGGTGGTGGCGCACCTCGCCGACGGTGGTGTCTATCCACTCACGGACGACGGCCCGCCCGCCGCTGCCGGAGAGGGCGGTCGCGTAGAACGCCGTCTCGTCCACCCCCGGCATCGGCCGGCCGGTATGGACCGACACGATGAGGCCGCGCACCTGCTCCGGTTTAGGGGCGGCCAGGACATCGCGGAGAGAGAAATCGACCCTCTCGCGCGTCCAGAAAATGAAGGCCACGCCGCCGAGGACGATGCGGCTCGCCTCGTCGGCGAGCAGTCGGTTGAGCGCTTGGGTGAAGCGCTCGCCGCAAGCGGCGCACGTCGGCGCGACCAACGAGGCCGCCAGGCCGTATGACTCAAAAGCGTCGGCATTGGCCGAGAGCAGGGCGACGCCGGACGGCTGCCCGCCCGGGACGCCCTTGATCTTGCCTTGCAAGCGGCCGAGCACGGGCCGCTCCCGGCCGCAGACGAGGCACTGCATGACCGGCGCGGCCCGGCCCTCGCCAGACGCCGGATCGTTCTCGGCGGCCCAGAAGGCCTGGACGCTTGGCAGGTCGACAGGGAAGACCTCGCCGACACGGAACGTGATCGCGGCTCCGCGGTCGTAGTCCTCGGGCAGGTCGAGGCGCGCCGCCGGGTCATCCCGCAAGAAGGCGCGCACGGCGGCGATGGCGGGCTCATCCGCGTCGGCGGCGCAACGATCCAGCAACCGGAGATAGGCGTCGTGACACGCGGCGACGCGGGCCGGCCTGGACCCCGCGCGCGGCAATCCCAGGGTATACTCGGCGTTGTCAGCCAGGAGGAGCGGCCTGACGCCGACGGCGCGCTGGACGTGGGGCACGAGGCGGCGCAGCCCGCGCCTCGCCCGGTGGCTGGCCGGGTCGGCGGTGTCGGTCGGACGGCGGTTGAGCGGGCGTCCCGCCCCATCCAGCTCGACGATGTAGCGGACGGGCGCCTCGCCGTACAGGGTGGGCGGCAGGCCGAAATCGGGGCGCTGGGCATACTCGACGAGGCGTTGAAGCAGCATACATCCCCCCTCATGGTCGCGCTGGCGCCCGCAGGATGCCGCGCTGGAGGTGAGCCTCGAAGAAATGGGGCGTGCCCCGCCCCGAGCCGTCGGTCGCGTAGGCAAGGTCGAGGAGCATGGACCCGAGGTCCTCGCTGCGGTCGATCGGCCGCTCGCCGCCGTCCGGCTCCGTGAAGACGGCGGAGAACTCGCGGCAGCCCAGGTAAGGGGCGGCGAAGCAGCGCCCCGCCTTGACGCGCCGCCGGAACTGATCGCGGAACCTGGCCGGGTCCGCGCCCCCGGCGGGCTCGACCTCGACCTGTGCGCGGATGAGGTAGTCGACCTCGCGCAGGGCCAGGGTGTGGCGCCGCGCCCGGTCCGCCGTCGCGTCGTAGCCGCCGCCGCTTTTGCTCCACGCGATGGCGGACCGCTGGCTCGCGCGGCCGTTGACCTCGTTGCGGAGGATCGAGACGTATCTGATCGGCTTGAGGACCCAGATCTCCTCGACGCGCCAGGAGAACTGCGGCGTCCAGTAGATAGCCTCCAACATGCCGCGCGCGGCGGATGGCGTGAGCACCGGATAGGTCACCCGTTCCACTTTCATCTCGGGACGCGTGAAGCACGCGAAATCGCCACAGACGCGGACGGACACCGGCGAGTAGAACTGTCGCACGCGTACCTCCTCCATACGACCTACACAACAAACGTTTCCGCGACGCCGTCCGCGGACTCGTCGCCGGCGACGAGTCCGCGGACGGCGTCGTACCGGCCGACCCACTCGCCGACGCCGGCGGTCACGTCGCCGATCCACCCCCGCCGCCGGCGCCGTTCCGCCTCGCGGGACCGCACCGACACGAGGTATGGCTGGAGCCGGCGCAGCACTGCCCGCGCATGGGGCGTCCCGGCGCGCAATTGGTCGAGCCATCCGCGCACGGCGTCTCGCTCGGCGGCGGAGCCGTACGTCGCGATCGCCACGCTCTCGGTCTCGTCGTCGACCATGCGGAAGCGATCCGCGACCTCCGGGTACGCGAACCTTCCCCGACACGCCTGGATAGACGCGCGGTCCGTGTCGACGGAGCGGTACAGCCGCCGGAAATAGGCGCGCGCGACAGCGGGGTTGTCCGGGTCCGGCGTGCCGGAGCCCAGCAACGATCCCGTCACCTCCGTCGCGGTACGGTAGGCGCCCTGCGGCATCCCTCCTCCCCGCGGCCTCACGACGACGACGCGTCCCCGGCCCAGGCGCCCCTCGCGGTTGCAGCGGCCGGCGGCCTGGACGATGCCGTCGAGCGGGCCGAGCGCGCGCACGACCAGGGGGAAATCGAGGTCGACCCCCGCCTCCACGACCTGGGTCGAGACCAGGATGCACGGCTCACCGGCGTTGAGCCTTCGTTTGATCTCCCCGATCACGTGGCGGCGGTGGGCGCCGCACAGCAACGTCGAGAGGTGCAGGGCGTCGGGGTCATCGAGCGCGTCGAGCAGGGCGAGCGCGTTCCACTTCGTGTTCATGACGGCCAGCGTCGCCCGTCCCGAGCGCACGATGGCGGCGATCTCGTCCCAATCGAGCGCGCGGTCGGTCCGCCACTCGTACGCGACGCGCTTGAGGTCGGCGAAGAAGCGCGCCGGCGCGGGCACGATTTCCGTCGCGGGGACGGAGGCGAAGGCGGGGATCTCGTCGAAGGCCGGCTGCGTGGCCGTCGAGATGACGACGGTCGTGCCGTAGTGCGCGCACAGGTCGCGCAGGGCGTCGAGGATGGGCGCGAGGAGATGGACGGGCAGCGACTGCGCCTCATCCAGGATGATGACGCTGCGGGCCAGACGATGGACCTTGCGGCCGCGGCCCGTCCTGTTCGAGAACAGGCTCTCGAACAACTGGACGGTCGTCGTGACGATGATCGGCGCGTCCCAGTTCTCGGCCGCGAGCCGCGCCCAGGACGCCCCGGTGGCCGGCTCATCGCCGTCGACGTCCACCCCGCTGTGGTGCTCCAGCACGACGGGAAGCGCGCCGTCGCCCGCCGACGCGCCAAAGATGCCGCGATAGGTGTCCGCCGTTTGCTCGGTGATGCCGATGTAGGGGACGGCGACGATGACGCGTCGATGCCCGTGGCGCAGCGCATGGCGCAGCGCGAAGGCCATGCCCGAGCGCGTCTTGCCGCCGCCGGTCGGGACGGTCAGGCGGAACAGGCCCGGCGAGCGATCGGCCGCGGCGAGGCAAGCGTCGTAGATGGCCTGCCTGGCGTCGTGGACGCGGCCAGGCCGGCGACGGGCCACCAGGTCCCGCTGATCGCGCTCGAGGCGGCCCCACAGCTCGGCCATGGTCGCGACCGTGCCCCGTCGCCCGGCCTTGGCCGGCGCGAAGTGCGCCTCCGTATCGAGGAGGTCGGCATCCACGAGCGCGGAGAAGAGCAGGCGCAGGAAAAGCTCGGCGGCCCGCGCGTCCCCCTCGATGTGCGACGGTATGGCGAGGGCATGGGCTGGCTTGAGGTCCCGCACCACAGCCTCGGCGCGGCGCAACGCCCCCGCCACCGCCGGGTCGCGGGACCGCTCGTGCAGCCACGCCTGCAGGTCGGCCGGGGTTTTCAAGCCGCCGTGGTGTGCCTGGATCAGGAGGGCCAGGAACCACAGGCCCGCGTCGCACGCGTACCACGCCCCGGCCGCCTTATGGTCGGGGCCGCGGCGCCGCATGTGCGGGTCGGCCTCGCAGGCGAGCAGGTACGCGCGGAAGTCGGGGTTGAACTTGCCGATGTCGTGCCACAGGCCAAGATAGTAGGCAAGCTCGCGCGCCCCGAAGTCGGACGCGAAGTCCGACGCGAGCGCGGCGACGTTGCGCGAATGTTCCGCGAGCCCCTGCCGCCACCCCGCGTCGTTGCGGGAATGGGCGTAGAACATGCCGAGCCCCGCCTGGCTTGTGCGCGGATACGCTATCTCCATGGCAGCCACCTCGCATTCTTATGTCAACCATTCCGTCTTCCCGCCGACGGTCGAGCGTGACAATCTCTCTCACAATGCCGTCGGGGCCGACATCATGACGCATGATGTCGGCCCCGACGGCCGGAGTAAGGGACGGCTTGTATTCGGGTCGTTCTAATCCACACCGAGGGCGCCGGTCGGGTGCAACAAGTACCCCGTCGTTTTCCGGTCGGCCCGGAACAGGTTTCAATCCTCACCCAACCGGCCGGATGCAACTCCTATGCGCAGCAAGAAGCGCGCACAGCTCGTTCCGCCGCATGTCGGGTCGCGGCAGCGCTATCTGTAGGGATAGCGGCTCCCAGCCTGTCGGCCCGTCTATCAGGCCAAGGGGGCACGGCCAGCCCGCCGCCAATCGCCTGGGCCCGATCGGCCTAGCGTCCCTGGCCCGAAGGTCCTCTTGCGCGCCGGCCCACCATAGCTGACCGTGAGGATTGAGTACACGGGCGACGCGGGGTCAGCGAAGGGCACGGGGATGGGCGACGACGGGACAGTCTATGGGGCGCGCCTGGGACGCGCGGCGGCGGCGCGCGGGGAGCGCGTCATCTGCGAGGTGCTGGGCTGGACGGGGGCCGGCGACAGCTTGGCGCGCGTGCGCGTCGTGCACAGCACCGTGCAGGGTGTCCGCACCGGTCACCTGGGCCTGGTCCCTCGGGAGCGCCTGAGCCTGGTCGGGCCGACGCGAGCCCCGCGATGACCCGGCCGCGGGAGGTCCTGCTGGTGGACGACGACCCCGCCGTGGCGCGCCTCACGCGGGAAGCCCTGCGGGACGTGTCCTGTCCCCCCTGGGTGCATACCGTGCCAGACGGCGTCGCGGCCCTCGCGTTCCTCCGTCGCGCCGGCCCGTATGCGGATGCGCCGCGCCCGGATGTGGTCCTCCTTGACCTGCACATGCCGCGCAAAGGGGGGCACGAGGTGCTGGCCGAGATGAAAGCTGACCCCGCGTTGCGACGCATCCCGGTCGTGGTGCTCAGCACCTCGAACGACGAGCGGGATGTCCTGGCTGCCTACGACCGCCAGGCGAATTGCTACGTCGTCAAAGCGGGCGATTTCGACCGCTTCTGCGCGGACATGGAGGCATTCGCCTCCTTCTGGCTCTCCGGGGCCACGTTGCCGCCATGGTAGGAGTGGACGATGGACGTGACCACATGCGCTAGTGGCGCCGAAGACGGACGTGGGGATGGCGCCGGGCGACAGCGGCCGTGTGCGCTGGTCCCAGCATTGCCCGATGTGCCGTGCGGTGCGCGTCGCTCATTACTGATGCCTGTCCAGCAGGGTTGCACCGCGCGGCGGGCTCCGTACCCGGCCGCATCCACGCTCACGCGTCGGGATGCGTTCCATCCTCAGGCGTACGATGCCGCCGGGTTGCTATGCGCTCCCGCCAACTGACCAACGCCTGGCCTCTTTACCCCTTTTCGCCCTACAACTAACTGTTATCTGTCGCCGTCGGAGTCATTGTCGCGTCCGACATTGCGTTCGTTGGACGTGTCAGTCGCCCCAGCCCAGGCCTCTTTCCTTTAAGCTCGTGTGTGCCTGCCGTCCGACGACGATGTGATCCAGGACCACGATGTCGAGGAGGCGCCCGGCGCGCACGGCCTCGCGCGTCAGGGCGACATCCTCGGGAGACGGGTCGGCGGACCCGGCAGGGTGGTTATGGACCAGAATCAGGTTGCGTGCATTGCGCCGTACCGCCTCCCGGAATAGCTCGGCTACCCGGACCTGACAAGAATCGATGGTCCCGACGTATAGTTGTATCTCGGCGACCACCCGATTCTTGGTGTCAAGCAGCAGAACCCACACCTCCTCGTGCGGCAACCCACCGAGGCGCGGGCGCATCAGGTCGGTCACGTCGCGCGACGACCGGATCTGGGGCCGCTCCCGACCCGACCCATAGAGCAGCCGCAGCGTGAGGGTGAGAGCGTCCTTGAGGCGGGTCGCCTGCCGCGCCGTCAGTCCATACCGCGTCCGCAGCTCCGCCACCTCGACGCGCACGAGCGGGGCGATCGCGTCGTAGTCGTCGAGCAGGGCCGCAGCGCGCTCGACCGCGACCCCCAACAGGCGCGCGAGCACCACATCGAGCGAGGGACCGTCGTCCGCGACGGACATATGTGGTGCGGGTTTGACGGGGAGTCGCGCGTGCGGGGCGAGGGAGGGCTTGGCCGTTGCCCGGCTCTCACCCGCGACGGGCGTGTAGTCGGACGAATGAAGGTCCGTCATGCGACCGGCTGCGGTCATACTATCCTCCCCCTTATCATCATGTCGTGGTCTTGACACTCCACACGGCTACAGCCGTGGGATTCTTGGCTCATCCAGCAGTCGTGCCTAACGAGGTTTTCCCCGCCAAGTAGCGGGCAGACTGTCCCCAAGCGTGACTTTCAGCGTGCCCCGCCGTCGTTTCTTCCAGGCGCTGTCATCCCAACGCCAGGATATTGCGCGCCGCGTTGTGGTCGCGATTCAGGACCGCCGTGCGGCACGAGCAGACGTGAAAGCGGCGGGAGATGCTGGCCCCGGTTATCGATGGCTCCCATGGATCGTCCGCCTCGGCGCAACGCGGGGATGTATGTTGTTTGTGACAACATCCCCACGCGTTGCGCCGAGGGACGCGTCACGCGCTCTTCTTCTCGACCTGGGATACGGTCACCACCTCATGACCGCCAGCCGAAACACTCCACCGTCCCCGCGCATCATCGTAGCGCGCGTCGATACCCGATGCAGTATAGACGCCGGACTCGTCTATCGCCCACCGCTTGTCGTCGCCCAGAAAGACCACGACACCGAACTCGAAGAACGCGACCGGACGCGTGCTGGCGCCGCCATACTCGACCAACACCGCATCCGTCGCGGCGGCATCGAACGCGCCGGACGAGGTAAACATTTCCCACGCCGCGCATGCGGATGGCGTCGTCCGCGTCGCCGTTGAGGTTTCAATCCCCACCCGATAGATTGATCGGGTGCAGCGTAAACGAGCGCGTGAGTGGGGTGGGCGCGACTGCCGCCGACGTTTCAATCCTCACCCCAGCATCTTGATTGGACGCGTCGGTATCCCCTTGCGCGTCGGTATCCGCTTGCGCGCCGGGACCGCGCGTTGCGATCCCAGGCAGACACACGCGCGTACGTAGGCATCGATGCCTCCTTTGCCGCACGATGACGATAGTGGGCGGCGCTTGTGACACCACCCGGCGGATTGCGCCGGGCGACGCGTCACGCGCTCTTCCGCTCGACCCTGGAAGCAGCCGTCGTCGCTATCGTGTTTGTCCATCCACGCCTTTGCGCACGAAGCCGTGCGCAGCCATGTCCCGTACGATCGAACGTATGACCCGGATCGCCAAATGCGCGGCCCGCTCCGCCTCCTGTCGCGTCACGGGGGCGTTATCCGCCAGGTAGCGGGTCTCCGTGGCGTGCGCGGAGAGGGCGCTCAGGTTGGGGTATTTCTCGCGCGTGGCCCATGTCCCGTCGTTGGGCAGCGCCTTGACGAGCAGGTCGAGGTTGTGTGTCGCCTCAAAGCGTCCCGTGCGGCCGAAAATGAGCGCGGCTTTGAGCGCCTTCTCCGTCGCCTGCTGCAAGTGGTACACGACAAAACGCGGCGGCCAAACCTGGGGCCGGGTCAGCGCGTCAAGGGCGGCGTTGAGCTCCTCCGTGGCGTCGGCGATCCAGGTATTCGCCACACGGTTGTAGGGATTTGTGTCCATGCCTCCTCCGTTGGGCTTCTGACGACCTATGTGAGCAACAAAAAAGGCGCCGCCCTGACTGTGTCAGGGCGGCGCCTGGGGATACGCGCGTCGTGTACGGGCCGCAGCCCGCCAACCGCGCGTCAGCTAGGCGAGGGGACGTTCATACAGCGTCTTACCGTCTTCCAGGGCGTAGAAGTAGACCAGCCCGCAGATGGGCCCGTACTCCTCCAACTCCTCCGGCGTCGTCAGCACAATGTCTGTGGCATAGTCGAACCCGGTCGCGAGGGCGTGGAGCATGGCGGCCACCGTTTCGCGACTCTTGAGCACGGGCGGCACGACGATGAGGAAGTCGGCGTCGCTGTCCGCGCGCATGTCACCGCGCGCGCGCGAACCGAATAGGATGATCTTGAGCGGGTCCCACCGCTCGACGATCGCGCGGGCCATCGCCGCGACGATGGGATCGTCGTGCCGCACCATCCGAGGAGCGAGTAGTATCTCTTGGACCATCGTGACCTCCCAACCCCTATCACTATGCCTTATGCCTTCATGATCCTGCCCCTTTCATGATACTGGTCGTTACCCGATATCGCTATCGGTCTCGTCGGACGCCACACGCGACGGAGACCGTAGACCTCGAACTTGCGCGGACGCAATTAATGCCCCCGATCGTCGTCACTGATCATCGATCCTTACACGGCGTGTAAGGCACCGGCCTAGGCCGTACGGGTCAGAGATCCAGTTGGCCCAGGTGCAAACGCAGGCGTTCGCAGGCGTTCTAGCAGGCCGTGGGCCGCGGCAGAGCGCGGCGCCTCGACACCGTCGCCCCGAAAGCTCTCGTTTTGACACTGAGCGACCCCAGTGTGTCGTGCGTCGTGGCGGTGTTTTCATGGCGGTACAACCGTGGGGCCACACGTCCATGTCTCCTTATCGCAGCGCCTCATGCACGAGGCGCAGTCCCAGCGCGTCCGTGTCAATCTCCTCGTCATTGGTGAGCACGATGACCGCCGCCTCGTCGTCCGGTAGACACGCGTTGAAGGCGTGGTACCCCGCGTTATCGCCCGGATGGAAGGCCAGGCGGTGACCCTGCACCTCGGCCAGAAACCAGCCATAGCCATACCGGATGGCCTCACCGCTCGGCAGCGTGTCCGCAGTGTCGGCCTGCGGCGTGAACATCGCGCGCAGCGCGTCCGCGCCGAGGAGTCCTGGCGCCGTGAGCGCGGCGTCCCAGCGCGCCATATCCCCCGTCGTCGACCAGATGTCCCCGGTCCCTATACCCAAGCTATCGAGGTCGAAGATCGGCGCCGGCTGCCCCGCGCTGTACCCGATCGCGGCCTGCTCCGGCCGCGGCGCGACCGTCCCCACGCCGGTGCGCGCCATCCCGAGCGGGGCGAAGACGGCGCGCGTGAGGAAAGTGGCCAGCGGCTCACCCACGGTCTGCTCCACGAGGTGCGCCAGCAGCACGTACCCTGGACTGCTGTAGGCCCACCGTGTCCCAGGGGCGAACAGGAGCGGGGCGCGCTGGAACGTGCGCAGGATCTCCGCCCTGGGGATCGGCTCGAAGAGCGAGAGGGTGGGGAAGTCCGTCCAATGCCCGATGCCGGAGGTATGTGTCAGCAGATGGTGTAGGGTGATGGCCTCCCATGCCGGCGGACAGTTCGTGAGCCGCGTGCAGAGACGATCGTGCACCGAGAGCACGCCGCGCTCCTGCAGCAAGAGGACCGCCGCAACCGTGAATTGCTTGCTGATCGAGGCGATCTGGAACGCGGTCTGCGGCATATTGGGCCGCCCGCGCTGGCGATCCGCCGCGCCGTAGCCCTGGTCGAGCAGGATCTGGCCCCTGCGCGTGAGGCGCACCGCACCGCTGAAGCGTCCGCGGCGGCTTTCCTCCGTCATGTAGGCGTCTACGTCGATTGGCATGCCCTAAAACCGTCCCCACTGTCTCTTCATGTCTAAAAACGGAGACTTTGCGCCCGAGGAACACACCCCGGTCTGACGTCCCCGCCCTATGGGATGCCGTCCGCAACGCGTCGCCCGCCCTACGCTTCATCCGCGCCCCCGCCCAGGTCAGCGAACCGCTCGGCGGCGTGCGCCGCGTCGAGAACACCCGCGTGCACGAGGGCATCACGCAACTCCAGAGCCGACGTGCGCCCGAAGTTGCGGACGTTAGAGAGGTCATCCGTGGGAAGGGCGAGCACGTCGCCAACCGTGGTCAAGCCGGCGCGCCGCAGCGCGTTGTAGGCGCGCGGGGAGAGGGCAAGGGCAGCGAGCGGGACGCCGTCCGCCGCTGCTGACGGCGGTGCTAGCGGCGCGGCGGTGGGTGCGGGGACGGTACCGACGCCGGTCGCCGTGGACACCCGCGCGAAGTGGTCGACGAGGCCAGCGGCGGCGCGTTGCAGGGCCGCGTCGGGCGTGAGGGTTCCGTCGGTCTCGATCTCCAGCACGAGTCGGTCGTAGGTGGTGATGGGGCCAATGCGTGCGCGCTCGACGGCATACTGGGCGCGGCGGATCGGGGTGAACAGGCTCGCGACGCGGAAGAGGTCGGCCGCGCCGCCGTCGTCCTCCGGGACCGCGGCGTAGCCGGCCCCCCGCTCCACTGTGAGCGTGGCGTGCAGCTCCGCGTCGGCGTCGAGGGTGAGCAGGTACTGGTCGGGGGTGACGATCTCCACATGCGCGTCCGGAGACACGGCGATCAGGCCGGCCGTGACCTCGCCGGGCTCCGTGATGTCGAGGGTGAGGACGGCCGGCCCCTCATTCTCGTAGCGCACACGGACGCGCCTGAGGTTGAGCAGGATCTCGGTCACGTCCTCGCGGACGCCGGGGATCTCCGTCACGCCCGCGTCCACACCGTCGATGTGGAGGGCGGTGAGGGCGGCGCCGGGCAAGGCCGCGAGCAGGACGCGGCGCAGGGCGCTGCCCAGCGTCGTGCCGTATCCAGTGGCGAGCGGCTCGATCGTGTAGCGCGCGGACGTGTCCGTGTGCGCTACGCGCGCGATCTGAGGGAGGGGTAGGATATCCAGAGTAGTGTTCATGCAACTCCATCGTTCTCGGTCTAAGCCGCCATGCTATGTATCCGGCGACGTTTATGGCTACTGTACCACCCGTTCGCACATACCGTCCTGGACTTATGCCGCCTGTCCTCGGCGTGGTTGTGCCGCCCGACGGCCCACGCCTATAATTATGTCAAGTAAACGACTGCAATCTGTCGGTCTGGGGTATTAGAGCTGCCTCGGGATGTTTGCTCCTTGCACCGGAGCCTCTCAGTCGAAACGGCCATCATCGTCGACCATCGAGCCTTACACGGCGTGTAAGGTCCCGGTGTCACCGATAGCGTTACGTACGGCGTGAACGCCTGGGCTTACACGCCGTGTAAGGCTCGCACCGGAGACACCCAGCGCGGCGATAGCGGTTGAGCACGGGCGCGCTCAGGAGAGATCGCGGGGCGCAAAGGGATTCTCGGCGACGAGTGGTCGCGTCGGTCGATGGGATCGCTCACGGGGGTGACAGTCAAGAATGCTTGCACGGATCGGATAGTATCCGATCCGTACAAGCATTAGGACGCCAGAAAGGGATATGAAGAGAGCGCGAGGCGACGATTGCTACACGGCCACGCCGTGGCGACACCCGTCGCGCATGGCCGCGTCGACGATCACGGTTAGCCGCTCCACCACAGTCCCTGTGTCGGCCATCGCCGGCTCTTGTTATGGATCGGGGCTCAACATCCGCGTGTCGACAACGTACTCGGTGAGGTCACCAATTTGCCCCCGGTCCGTGTCGTTGCGCGAAGCGCCGACCTGTGTGCGACGCCAATTAAACTGTAGTCCTCGCCTCTGGCTTGGTATCTGGGCACTGCGCACCGTCGCGGCAGCCTAATGACGCGATCATCGAGCCGGCCGCGACAAAGAACTTGAGGAAACCCACGGACATAACATGACGCGGATCGTGTGGGCCACCGCCACTAAGAGGCGCGCCCGACAATCTCGCCCCGCACCGTGTCTTCCGCGCCCGCGTCCCACCCATCAGCGACCGACGTAATCACCGCTATGGCGCGCCGCTTGTCCTCGCGCGGTAGCGCCTGGACCCGCGCGAAGGCGCGGCGTAGGCGTACGTCTTGCGCGTCGGCCGCACGGTCGCGCTGCGGCCACAGCCCGGCCAGCTGCAGCAACTCCGTCGGGCTAATCTCGAGGACGTCGCACAGACCGACGAGCGTTCCCAAACGCGGTTCCGTCGTCGCCCCGCTAAACAATCGGTAGAAGGTGCCCCGGTCGCACCCCTCGCCGAGACGGCGCGCGACCTCGGCCGTCGACAAGTCGCGCGCGTTCATCGTCTGCTTGATGGCTTCCGACAGTGACATATTATCCTCCCGTGCACACAGCTGACGCTTGTATCTGGCAGTTCTTTAATGGCCTTGGATACGCTCTCTCACCTCCCTGTACACCAGAATTCACCGATCTGTTTGCGGGCATCCAGACCTATCAAAGCGCGGGTGCTCGGACGATTGATGATTCCTCCCGGCGGGCCAGTCCCTGGAGAGGGGCGCGGCTGGAATAGCGCAGGAATGCCGCATACCGCATCGCCACGCCTACCGGTCATCGACGATGTACGGCAGGAGCGACTCCATGATCGCCGCCGTCATCACCGCAGGGTGGACATCCCCCCGCGTGTCGGGGCGCCCCGGCACGGACACGCGCACGGCGAGGTAGGGATGTTCGTCCGCAGGGCCCTCGATCGTGAGGATGGCGCCGTCGTCGTTCCGCCACCAGGTTGAGCCGATGGCGAGGGGCCGCCGACCGTGTCGAGTGGGGCCAACGCTCGACGCGGTCGGCGACCCACCGGAAGCAGCGAAGCTCAGCTTATCTGGTCCATCAGCCACAGCCGACGAAAGCGTGCCGTCGATCGCGGCGTCCGCATCCGTCCGCATCGGCCGGGGTACTCCTGATAGGAGTATCTGGACGAACGCAGGCGCCAACGCGCCCATGCGCGCGCACCCCCCACGCAGCCGGATCAACCCCGTGAGTACCGGCTGGTCTTTGATCCTGGCGGCCAGATGTTGTATCGGCATCATCGATCTACCCTCCCGTTGTACGGTCTTCTCGCCGCATAGCCACGGCTGCGGCCCCCCTTGTCCTGCGTCAACTACCCCATCATCCCCTCAAGCGGTCCTGCGGTCACTCCGCAGCACGCTCTTGCGCACACTGTCGAGCACGACGTTCATGATGGTATCGCCGTTGTTGAGCGCCGCGGAGACGCGGGCATGGCCGTGCAACACAGTGGAGTGGTCGCGCCCCAACTCGATGCCTACCTGCGTGGCGGTAAGGCCGGCGTCCTCGCGCAAGAGGTACATGGCGACCTGGCGTGCCTGCGCCACGGTCATCTCGCGGCTCTTGCCGAGCAAGATGTTCTGGGGGATACCGTAGTAGTCGCAGACGGCGGCAAGGATACCCTCGACCCCGCCACGTCCACGCGGCTGCCGCGCCGCACGGTTGAACTCGGCCGCCACCTGCGTCGCCAGTGGCGCCGTCGCCAGCGTCCCGCGCGCCGCCGCCTCATCGGAGAGGCGCGTTAGCGCCGCCTCCAGGTCGCGCACGGAGCCGCGGATGCGGTTGGCGAGCACGGCCAGCGCCTCCTCGGCGATCAGGCCGGCTTCGCCCTGTCCGCCTATCACGTCGGATACACCCGGACCCATCGCGAGCAGGCCCAGGTCGGACGCCTCGCGGCGCAGGATGCCCGCGCGCGTGGCCTCGTCCGGCGCGCCGATAGTGGCGACCAGACTGGCCCCCAGGCGCGAACCCAACCGCTCGGGCAGGCCGCGCATTGTGTTAGGGCGCTGCTCGTCGGCGATGACGATCTGCCGGTTGGCCTCGCGCAGCGCGTCGAATGTGTGCACCAGTTCCTCGGCGGCGGCCTCGCGGCCGGCTATGAGGGCGATCCCGTCGATGAGGAGGGCGCCGGCGCGGCGGTAGCGCCGCCGGAAGGGCAGCATGTGCCCGCGCCGCAGGTGGGTCACGAAGTCCTGTGAGAACTGATCGGCGCTGACCATGATGACCTCGGCGCCGTCGAGGCGCGGGCGCAGGTAGGCGGCGATGGCGTGCAACAGGTGCGTCTTCCCGAGCCCGGATGGGCCGCTAAGGTAGAGCGGACTATACATCGTGCCGGGGGTCCGCGCGACGGTGAGGGCGGCGTTGTAGGCCAGGGCGTTTTGGGGGCCGGTGACGAACGTGCGGAAGGTTCGCGGGATGGTCTCGATCGACGGGGCGACGTGGAAACCATCGGCGGTATGGATGGTATGGTCGATGGGAGAATGGTGAAGCATGGTCATGGTAAGCCTCCTATCGTCTCGGACAAAAGGGGGGGGCGGCGGGCGCGCGGTCGCGCCCGCCGTTTCATGGTGATCGGCGGCGGGGACGGGAGTCGGTGGAGGGCGTCGATTTGCCGGGGCGGGGACGCCAACGTCCCCGCCCCGATGGTCAAGCGCACCCCTAGATCGAGACCGGGTCGAGGGCGCCACATAATGGCGCGGGTGGCCCGGCCGAGAGTAGCGGAGGAACGGCCACGCGCCACCTCTGGAAGGGGTGGAGGACGACCGCCGATAGGGCCGGAGCCGCGACGAGCAGGGGGGACAGGCACGCGTGCGGATACCGTACGGCGAGCCAGCCCCTCCGTCCCCGCTCGAGGCACGCGGAATCGGGACGCTCGTCAACCCGAGAGTTGCAACTCCCGCATAGGGGACTGGTCGGAAGAACAGACCAACGGGGAAAGGTGCGACGCGAGCACGGCGGCCTACGACGCCGGAGGGGGATACGCGCGGAGCGCGAAGAGGGAGCCGATAGCGGTTGTTACCCCCGCGACCTCGTTCGTGCTGTTCACGTCGTCCCTTCGACGCCTGCGGGCCCAGGGTCCCGCGGGTACCGGGGGCACATTGCTTCTCCAGGGCCGTGGGGCTGTGGACGTGCGCGGGGATCGGAACGCGGGAGAAGGTGGGGGAGATTAGGATCCTCCGACATCCGTATGCGCGTCTGTCGGGCGCGCGCATGTCTCGGGACGGCGGCACTGTGGCGGCCCGGAGATAACAGTCCCCCGCCGGCCGACATCGCGCCAGACCACGGTGAGAGCGCTGTCGGCGAATGCGACAACTTGCACCGTGGCGACGCATTCAATGCACACGCCCGTGTGTCTGTGCATCACCCCCCGATCTTGCCCGACATACCAGGTGATCCGCGCATGTCCGGCGCACGCGCCGATCTTATCGACAGCGGCGCGTGCCAGCAGCACGGCAGTGAGCGACGCGTCGCCGACCTCCAGCGGCGCGTCGTCATCCGAGGGGGCGTCGACATGCAGTGGCCCCTTTCGTGTGGCGAGGTGTGCCAACGGTGCGTTCGGATTTCTCATATCACGGTTCCATTCAGGGTGCGGCGAGTTCGGTATGCCCCCCATTCGCGGCAACCGGAGCGGTGATCAGGGCGCATTCGTCGCATGAGCACGCGCTCGCGATCGTCCGAACCATCGGGATGGTGTCGGTCTCAGCCTGCACGAGCGTCACCAGCGAGAAGACGGCCGCGGCGGCGCTCCACCCGTCCTGCGCGGTGATGGCGACAACGCCGTCGTTGCGCGTGACATAGGCGACGGCGGCGGGCTGCTCGCCGACGGCGATGGATTGGTCGAACGACCACGCCCTGGATGCGACGTCGACGAGCAGGGCACGCCGAAGCCACGCGACATGTCCCTGCCCGTCCGGGGTGGACGCGACGACAACGGATAGCTGTGGCGCGGGCCGCTTGTCGAGGTCGGCCTGGCCGTCCGCCCGACCATCCACGCCATCCAGCGACTCGCCCGACGAGTTGTCGGCGCCGGCGACCATCCTGCACGCCCAATCATCGAAGGCCGCGAGCTCATCCTCGCTCGTTGGGATAGCCTCGGGCGCGGCCTCGGGAGCCGCAACGTCGATAGCCATGTCGTCGTCGTCGGCCGTTGCGTCGTCCGCGTCGATAACGTCGCCCATACAGGGTGAGGGGTCGCGGCGCGTCCCACCGGCGACCGTGGCGTCGCACGGTGGGACCACATGCGGACCGGTCGCGAACGGTTCGGGGTCATCCGGTCGGCGATAGACGATATGCACCGCCGCGACCCGATCGCCGGCAGGACAGACGATCTCCCACACATGGACCTCGCGACCGATCGCGTCGTGCGAGATCGAGAGCGTCAGGTCGTCGTGCGTGACGCGGTGGCTGGCGTCGACCATCATTTCCAGATACGGGTCGAGGATCGCACGAGCGTGAGGCAGGCGCTGCGCGGCGAGGCGGCGACGGTCCATCTTCTCGGCGAGGGCGCGGCTCTCGGCGCGGCGGAGCAGGATGCGCTTGCGGGCCCACACGGCGGCGAAAGGTATCCAGATAAGGAACGCGAGGATGACATTAGGGTCCATGATTCTGCCTCCGGGATATTTCAGTTTAATTTTTGTTGGACTGGGACAGCGTCTCCCCGCACCTCCTACATCGCGGGATATGACGTGATTGCGCGGCGTTATCCCCCCTTCCCCTCCAGTCATTTCATTGAGCGGACGGGTACACAAAAAAGGCGCGGACGTCTGGGTGCGCGCTCGACACGTCTTTCGACCCGTCAAGGGCGCGCACCCCGGACATTCACACCCTGTCCGATCGCCACGACACTCGGACGAGCGCCGCCAGCGATCGGGCCGCACGATCACGCGGGTCGCGCCCATGGGCGCCCCCACTCGAGCACCGGCAGGGCACGCGTGCCCCGGTGATCGTGGGCCGACCAAACCTCTCAGCCTGGCACATCTGTCTGGCGCGGGACGGACGCGACGGAAGCGGTGGCGGGGCGCGTCTGGCGCACCTCGCGTTCGATCCCGTCGCGGCTATCCCCCTCATCTTCTGCGACGCTCCGTCGCAGTATGGTCTGTTCCCCTCGGAGCCCGGGAGCAGAGCTCTAACCAGACCCGATAGCCTCGGGGAGACGTGAGGCTATCGCGCGCATACGCGCGATCGTCGTGCTCCGGCCCTGATGGGTCGGACGCTAGCAACCTCTTCGTTTCTCGACAGGTGGTGTCGAGGGACGAAGAGGTCCGCGCGGCTGACGCCGGCGACGCGATCGGAAAGGCCACGGGGATGCGCATCCCGCCAGGGAGCCGGGGCGACGCGCTCTCGCGCGTCGCGGGGGTGGCTACCTGCTTGGCTAGGTCTTTACACCCTTATCGTATACCCGGTACCGTGCCCGTACCGTGCGCTTTCTAGGTGAAGGCGCGCCAGTGAAAGGCCGGGTCTCGCCGGTACCGTGCCCGTACCGTGCGCTTTCTAGGTGAAGGCGCGTTGTGAGTGGGTGCCGCGCGCTGCCATCATGCCGTTACCATTAATCGCTCATTCATCCCCGCCTTTAGGGCGGGGATGAATGAGCGATTCTAGAGCCGTAGGGCGACTGGGTCGGGCTAGGGTGCACCACAAGAAAGTTCCCTTGTGCGGCGCGGCAGCCAACTGGCATGGCCGCTGTGCGCGTGCTGGGAACTTTTCTGTGGCGCACCCGTCGGGCTACCATATACCTTGCAAGATCCGCAAGCTACGGTATATTGACGGTATGGTCACACAAACGCTCTCGCTCAAACTCCCGTTCCTGCGGCTCAACGCAACAAAAGCCGCTGACTTTGCGCGGTTGCAGGACATCAACACGGCCACGGCCAATGAGATACTGGACGTGCCCAAAGAGGAGCGCGCCGCGCTGACCACGGCGCACTTCGGCCATGTGGCGGTGGGGTCGGCCTGGATGAACCAGACCATCCGCAACGCGCGTGCGAAAACGGGCGTCAAGCGATTTAAGGTGTTGCCTTTGGAGACCAACAACCAGAACTGGACGCTGCATAAGGTGGGCGACACCTACTCGCTTGGCTTCGGCCTATGGCGCGGCGTCAAGAAACGGGTCCCGCTGGAGGTGTACGGGGCGCACGCCGCGCACGCGCTCGACGCCATCTTCGACGGGACGGCCAAGAAAGGGGGACTGAAGCTATGGCGGTCGCGTCGGGGCATCTGGTACGCGCTCGTTTCTGTGACAATGGATGTTCCTGTCGCGAAAACGAGCGGCCAATGGATCGGCGTGGACCGGGGGCAGAATCATCTGGCGGTGGCGAGCACGCCGACCGGGCGTCCGCGCTTCTGGACGTGCGGCGTGGTGCGGCAGGCACGGCGGCACTATGCGGCCAAGCGGCGGCGGTTGCAGAAGGCCGGCAAGCACAAGACGATCACACGCCTGGAACACAAAGAAGCGCGGCTGGTGCGCCACGTCAACCACATCATCAGCAAGCAAATCGTCCGATTCGCGGTGGATCATGGGTGCGGCATCCGGTTGGAGGAGTTGCGCGGCATCCGGCAGACCGCCAGGCAGCGCACGGACACCAAGCGCCAGGCCGACAAGAACCGCGACTACTGGCCCTATTTCGACCTCGAGACAAAAGTGTTGTACAAGGCGGCGCTGGCGGGCGTACCCGTCGAGAAGGTACCTGCCGCGTACACGAGCAAGAGTTGTTGCCGCTGCGGGGCCATCGGCCAGCGCGAGCGACATAGTTTCCGATGCCCGCGCTGCGGGTATCGAGGGCACGCCGACCACAACGCCAGCAGGAATGTGGGGCGCTGGGTCGGCGTGGCCTGCCCGGTGGTGCTTGAGAGGGGCGCCGGTGCAATGCCGGCGTCCGTTCCGCCGGGCGCGGTCCATGACAGTCCGCAGGCTCCGTACGCGACCGACCCCGTGAGGGGCACGGCGTAAGAAGGAGAATCCTCGCCTTCAAGGCGGGGAGTGTCAACCACTATATGCCTAAACGATAGAACTCCCGAAAGCGCGCCGCACACGTAGCGTCGGGCAGCGGCGAACACACTCCCTGAATTGGCGGAGTGACCGTGAGCGACTGTCCACGGGACGCCTGGTCACGTACGTCGGCAGGCGCTATTAGCGTGCCATGACCGTGCGCGCTTTGTGCGACATAGGCCGTGCGGGAGGCAATTGGATGTCCTTCGGGCGTACAAGAAATGAGGCGCCGTTTTCGGGGCTAGAAATCACCTCCCATCTCTGGTGGGAGGGGTGTCTGGAGGGGCCGCGCGAACTCGACCGTTTCAAGGTCTTTTCTCGCAGGTGGGACGGCCGCGAAAAGAGACCCGTGTCGACGCGGGACGTGGCCGGATTGTTGGATCGCCGGCCACGCAGGCGCAGTTCACTGGAACCTCCCAGGAAGCCCACGCCCTTTAGGCGTGGGAGGAATGGGATACGCACTGCGTACGTGCCGCGACAAGCGACGCGTGTTCTGTGATAAGAAATGACGCGAATATGGTATAATTAGCACTATGAGCACCCGTACCATCGCCCTGACGTTGCGCCCTACCACCGACGAGCGCGCCGCCCTTGAGCGGTTGCGCGTGCAGTTTAATGCGGCGTGCGACTATATCAGCTGTGTGGCGTGGGATGCTCAGGAGTTTAACAAGGTCAGGCTCCAACGCTTGACCTACGCCACCGTGCGCGCTGACTACGGCCTCATGGCCCAGCACGTCATCCGCGCTATCGCTGTCGTGGCTGATAGCTACAAAGCCGACAAGGCCAAGCGGCACACTTTTCGGCCCACGGGGGCGGTCGTCCTCGATACGCCGCGCCTGTACCGCATCGTCCACAATCGAGCGAGCATCACGACGCTGGGCGGTCGCATCAAGATCCAGCTGGGCATCGGTGGGCATCAGCGGCAGATGCTCAGAGATGCCGCGAAACTGGCCGAGGCCGACCTCGTGTGCGATGAAAAGGGGCGCTGGCGATTGAAAGTGTGCGCCCATTTCCTCGACGTGCCCGTGTCCACACCGAACGATGTGCTTGGTGTCGACCTCGGCATCGTCGCTATCGCTACCGATAGCGACGGCGCGCAGTACAGCGGCGCAAAGGTACTGGGACTGCGTGCCCGCTACGCGCATATGCGCCGCAAGCTCCAAAAGAAGGGCACGCGTAGCGCCCGCAAATTGCGTCGCAAGCGGAGCAAGCGAGAGCACCGTTTCCAGGCTGACGTGAACCACGTCATTAGCAAGGCGATAGTCCAGCGCGCGGCCCAATCGGGGCGAGCTGTGGCGGTCGAAGATCTGACGCACCTGCGACGCAGGGTACGGTTGAATAGGTCGCAGCGACGAACGCACAGCGGTTGGAGTTACGCCGATCTTCGCGCCAAGATTGCCTACAAAGCGGCCATGGTGGGTGTCGTTGTCGTGGCCATCGACCCACGCTACACGTCCCAGACATGTAGCCGGTGCGGGCACTGCGAGAGGGCGAACCGTCACTCTCAATCCTCCTTCCGATGCCGTCAGTGTGGCTTCGCTGCCCACGCTGATTGGAACGCTGCTGAGAACATTCGTGTTCGCGGCAGGGCTATTTTGTCAGAGAGCCATACATTCCGACCGCCGGTGTCTCAAACGGCGGAGGGACAAGCCCACGGTCTTTAGCCGTGGGTATCTGACCTCAGGACGGCCATATTGCGCAAGGGCCGCCGTGCAACGGTACCGCGAACGGTCGTCGATCGCGGAGGGCGCGGTGCGGTATGGCCGCCGTGTCCTACCGAGAGGTCCGGGATGGCAACCCCTTAGCGACAGCGCGGTTCGGTCGGTGATCGACGCGTCCATATATGACACGACATCGTGCGCGGGTCGCCCTGGCGATACCTATACGCCGTTTGGCATCAAGCCGCTGCTTGTTCGCATCCTCGCATGCCTGGTCGTGCGCCTAATTGGGCGGTCATGATCGACGAACCTTCCGGGTGTTATGCGCCATCTTTCGTTCCCCGCGCGCCATCCTTGGTGTCATTTCTCCTTGCGATGGCGTCCTCGCCATGACGTCGGTGACGACGGACAGTCGGGCGCTTCATGACGCTTTCCGTTTGCTGCATTGTGTTTGTGCAGGGATTACCGACCCTGTTGCGGTGTATCACGTCACACTGTCTTTAACGCTCCCATAATCAAGACATGATGTCGCGCTTCTACATACTCATCATACTCAGCGCTACGCCCTTGAAATGGGTTGGCATCAGCCCCTACAGTTATAGGTAGTAGCGTTGTCCTGGAGGACGATCAGACCAAGGATGATGTCCCTTTCGCCGAGCCATTGGGAGGGTTACGATAATGTGGTGGGGTATGTTGATCCCGCCCTAAGCGCATCACCTCCATGCATATCCCCACAATCACTCCACGCCGTATCGTTTCGACGTGTCTCAGTGTCGGGATCGTTTTGGCGAACACGGAGCTTGTGACGTCAGGTATGCCCTTCTCGCTTTCTCCGAGTGTACCGGCGACGCGAGATACCGTCGCGGCGACCCTCGCCCTGTTCGACGGCGACGCCGACGAAGCCACCGTCGTCGCGCCCCTTATGGCGCTGCGTCAGGACCCTGTTTGGATGCTAGCCCTCCATCATGGGCACAAGCGCTGCGCCATCGCCCTGACTCATGGCCCCACGGACCACCTGTACCGCGTGTATCTGAAGCGGGCACAGGGTGCTGAGGGCGTCATCTGGCGGCGGTCCGCATAGCCGCGCCAACGATACAAGCCAGTCGCAGGGCACGGCCCATACCCCGCGACCGACTGTCCAGAACCACCGTCGGCGCACAGCCCATACACCATCAGTGGTCTTACTCCCTCTATCGGCAATCGGCGCCACACCCTATCATTCAGCGGGCGAGGCGCGACCGCATCGGCACTACGCTCGATTCACCCCACGCCGAACGTCGCGGTCCCGGCGCCCTGACGGTCGCCCAGCGTGCATGTCACCGTCGCGTGCGCTTGCCCCGTAGTCCGTGACCCATATCGCCACGTCCACGACACCTCTCCGCGCGCGTCGGCCGTCTGTGTCACCTGGAGGCCGCGATTTGTCGACGCTGTACCGGAGGCGTAGACGACGCGGACACCGCAGTGCGCGCCCGGCAGCGTGGAGCCCCGCACCGTGGTATCGATCCGATAGGCGGTCGGGTTCGGGCTGACCTGTACACGGACAGCGAGGACGCTCCCTGGCCTTGCGGAGGGAGCAGGTGTCCCCTCGTCCGGAGCTGGAGTCCCTGTCATCGGACCTGGCGTGCCCGATCCCGGCGCCGGCGTCGCACCCCCGCTCCCCCACTGGATGCTCAGGATGGGGTGGAGTTCGATAGCGTTGGGGGCCACACCACTTTGTCCGTGCTTGAAGTCGAAAAAGCCGACGCCGGTGACGTGAACCTTGACGTTGACGCGTTGGAACGAGATCGTCGGGTGGAACGCCGCCGTGAAGGCGGTCCGCACCGCACGCATGGCCGGTAGGAAGGGGCTCGACGGGCCGACGCACATGGGGGAGGGGATCTCGGCGATCATCGTGCGTCCGCCTGTGTCGGCGAGGACGAGATGGTAATCCGAGTCGTCCTCCTGCTTATAGCGCAGCAAGATCGCGTCAAGCGACCACACCGTCGTTTCGACGGGCTTGACGCGGCTGTTCAGGGGCGGTGACGCCGGCGCCGACAACGCGCGCAACTGGACGATGTTCGTGGGGACGGCCGTCCGCTGATCGACGAGGCGTGCGTCCGGGTCCATGCCGACTTTGACGGACCAGCGCTCGACCCCGCAGCCGGTCTCGTGTGACGGTTGGACGGTCGCGCGCGGGCGGTGAGAAGGCATGGCGGCGAGACGCGACGAGGGGAGGGCGACGCAGAGTAAGGCAGCTAGGGTAATGGTGGCGCTCGTCCGGTGGTACATGAGTCCTCCTGGTCATCAACGCGGCCGCCTCAAGGAGTCCCCCGCTAAAGGCGTGAGGAGGAATTGGGGCCACGTCGCTTGCTTGCATTGAACATTTTACGCTTCTCTTGTGGTAAAATAAGGGTATGAGCATACGGATTATTGCCCTGACGCTGGCTCCTACGGACGCCCAACGCGCCGCCTTCCTGCGGCTGCGCCGGGCTTTCGCGGACGCTTGCAACCACATCTCGAGGGTGGCCTGGGACACCGGCACGTTTAACCGTGTCCGCTTGCAAACCCTTGTCTACCAAGATGTCAGGGCAACGTATGGACTCATGGCCCAACACACCTGTCAGGCCGTGTCGATTGTCGCACAAACGTACAGGGCTGACAAGGACACTAAACGGGCATTCAAGCCAACCATGGCCGTGACGCTGGACACGCCGCGCCTCTATCGCATCACGGGTAATCACGTCGCTATCACGACGCTTGACGGGCGGTCGGCCGTCAAACTGAACATTGGCGGCATACAGCGCGCATGGCTGAAAGGGGCTACGGCGCTCAAAGAGGCCGATCTGGTGTGCGACCGCAAGGGACGCTGGCGGCTCATGGTCAGCGCCGTCTATGCCGACCCGCCCCCCATGAACACCAACGGTGTGATCGGCGTTGACTTGGGCCGGACGGACATCGCCATGACCAGCGACGGCGACACGTTCAGCGGGCAACAGGTGACGACGGTCCGGGACCGCTACAGCCGCACACGGAGGATGATCCAACGCCACGTCTCGAAAGGCACACGGAGTAGCCGCCGACGTGGGCGGCAGACTCTGGCACGGTTGTCGGGGCGCGAACATCGCTTTCAGGCGCAGGTGAACCACACCATCAGTCGGCGCATCGTCACATGGGCTGTCGAGTCGGAGCGGGCGATCGCCCTGGAAGACTTGACGGGCATGCGCGAGCGGACCACTAGACAGGCGCGGACCAAGACGGAACGGCGGCGATCCAACAGCTGGGCCTTCCATCAGTTGCGCCTGTTCCTGGCCTACAAGTGTGTCGGCGAGGGCGTCCCCCTGGTGCGGGTGAACCCCGCGTACACGTCCCAGATATGCCATTGCTGTGTGCGCCGCGTCGGCGGCGAAGATCGAGTACGGCGAAAGCCGTCGAGATTGATGGATCATCTCGTGCGCACCCCACTAACCCCGGACTTCGTGTCTGAAAGCTCGAAAGAGCAGGGCAACCATAGCATGTGGGGAAGGTCGCGTATAGGAGAGTCACTAACTCCTAGAGCGATCAGCGCAAGATGTGCATGGCGAGAGCTATACTGCCCAAACTCCAGTCTACCGGTATTTTGGCATACCCCGTCGGAAGGTGGCTATCACACGACGGGACCAAGGCATGGCAACCCCAAGGCAGCAGGAGTTGCCAACCATCAGCCTTGGCGGACCTTCAATCAGAAGGCACAAAAGACGAACGGAGCGCCTACCCACATCGTACCTCGCTTCGCAGTAAACGCGGGATCGCCTACACAGGGACAGCATGTCCCTGCATGGCGACAGAACTTCCATATTACTCAAAGTCATGCTGTAATGGACATGGCAGAGGGCAAGAGCGCAACGGGCGCGCACATGCCCTACCGGCGACGGTATAAGGCCCCAGTAACGGGGACCGAAAACCCAAACGCCTGGGAGGAAGGGGAGTACCTTACTAGCCACCATGATAACCGGAAGCGATGGGTGTGCTGATGCTAACCGATACAGCTATACGGCGCATGGAGGCGCTTGGGACGATCTCCAAGGACGGCAAACGGATCAACGGTCTGTATCGCCTTCTTGAAACGCCCCTACTGTGGTACGAGGCGTACGCCCACATCTACCCCAACAAGGGTGCCCTCACCCCAGGAGTAGACCAAACCACACTAGACGGCTTCTCTAAGGAACGGGTGGAAGCCCTTATCCAAGGACTCAAGAACGGCACATACCGTCCCAAACCAACCCGACGAGTCTATATTCCTAAAGCGAACGGAAAGACGCGCCCACTAGGGATACCCGGTGGGGATGACAAACTCGTCCAAGAAGTGGTACGTCATATCCTCGAACGAATCTACGAACCGGTGTTCAACACCCACTCGCACGGATTCAGACGGGAGCGGTCATGCCACACCGCCCTAGACGAAGTAGAGCGGAATTGGACGGGCGTCAAATGGATCATAGACGTTGACCTCAAAGGCTTCTTCGACAATATGGACCACACCGTCATGGTGGAAAGCCTACGAGAGAAGATAGCCGATGAACGGTTCATCACCCTCATCAAGGCCATGCTACATGCAGGGTACCTAGAGGAATGGGCCTTCAACGCCACGTACAGCGGTACCCCGCAAGGGGGTATCTGCACCCCTCCCACAATAGTGCAAAAAAGGCGTTAGAGTTCACGGTAGCCATCCCACGGGCTGAGTTGCGCCCACGGTATGGTGACGGATTCGCGGGAGCGCCGATCGGTCAGCGCCGCCTGGAGCGC
>JAABUL010001934.1_pt1 | contig 36649 bp, 38 predicted proteins | sample 5559151 | NCBI WGS metagenome assembly JAABUL01 (sample SAMN10711876, study PRJNA513368) | rock metagenome | isolation source: Antarctica rocks | place: Antarctica: Victoria Land, Pudding Butte sud | reverse complement strand
GCGCAAACCGAACCGGGAAGGACGGCTGAGCATGTAACGAAGCAGGTGCAGACAAGCCAGGCAAAAGCAGACCAGAAACCAAAGACACGATCCAGGAAATACAGTGGTGGGCTGTGGGCGAGGGTGCAAGGCGAGCAGGATGAAGCTGAGCAGGAAGCACCGCCACCAGCGCGGCCTGCTCCAGCTATAGCTCTCCCTACTGCCCAGCCTGTGTCACATCACAAACGGTCGGCATCACATCCGATCAAGCTGCAGAATGTACCAGTGAAGGACGACATGCCGAAACGACCAGGGTCCGCGTCCGCGCCACGGTCGAATTCGATGATGACAACAGGATCTGCATCGGATGGCACAGACTACAACTGGCGAGGCTCTACAGCACCCACGACTGCGGCCATGACTCCAGCACACCTGTCCGAGCGCACTTCTTCGCACTTCTGGCAGTCGTCGTTCGCAGACGCCGCTGAAGTCAAAATCAGTGCGGTCGATGAAGACTGGATGCGCAAAAGACTTGAAAAGTACCGGCAGGCACCACAAGATGCGAAAATGAAGCGAGAGTCGGGTGGCCAGGTCTCTGATAGTGTCCAACCGAGTTCCGAGTTGCTCAGCGACCCGAGGTCCACTGAAGCTCAATTATTCGAGGGTTCGCGAGCACCAGCACCAGTGGTAGCAATGCCGAAACGGAAGCCAGTACCGAAGTCGAGTGCAGATCAAGCGTCCCGTGTTTCGCTCCATCAGAGGTCTGGCAGCCAGCAGAGCGCAGAGTTGGGACGATCCACCAGTCGCAAGCGTCGCTCGACTCCTCGCTCTGAAAGTAGGACGGAACTGGAGATGCTTCGGCCGGAAAGCCGGCAGGGCAAAGACAGCATGGACACATTTACTACCGCACCAACCATGCCAGCCATCATTCGACGAGACGTTGATGATGGAAGAGTTCCCAGGGCACCATTCTCGACTGCGAATCCCTCCGAAGCACCTAGCAGGTCGCGGAGCATCACTCGCCAGATTCGAGAATACATACGAAGACCCAGCTCGCGTTCGATAAGCCGCAAACCAAGCTTTGAGATCAGCCGACCAGGAACCCGAGGACAATCCATCGATTCGGCACGAAGTGCTGTCTCTGCTCTTTCGTCTAATGACTACGTGTCGAGCAAGTGGCGAAGTTGGCGACCCTTCCAGCGGCGGGACAGCACAACGCAGGCTGCAGAGCATGAAGCAGGAGAGCAAGGCGTGTCCGACGACACGAATCAATCCCCGAAACCAAAGAAGAAGCCACCAATCAACCTCAACCGCGAACTGCCACCACTACCATCTCTTGACCAGTGGAAGGATGACGAGCCGGAGCCGCCTATGCCAGCCAAGCCGACTCATTTCGTGGATCAGACCGATGCTGGGGATGGAGGAGTTCAAGCACCTCCCACCCAGCCGCAGCTGAGGCCGCAACAAACATCGATCCCACCAACGCCTCAGAAATCAAGCGACTCGGTAGTACACCAACAATCACCAAAGCCTCATGGTTTCCCAGCCCGCACTTCTTCACTCCGCGCCATGATGGATCCTTCAAAGTTTCCATTACCACCGGAGTCAAGAAAACAGGATCCAGTCCTACATAGCGCATCCCTACCAACCTCGCCCGGAGTCGCAGAATCACCCACGATCGACCGGCGCTTTGAACGCGATTCATCCGACGATGTTCCAACGCCACTCGTGCAGAGGACTCGGCGCACTTCAACCCAACCGATGCCTCTTTCGAAGTCGAGTACCGGCCGCAGCCGCTTTTCTAGCATGGGGGGGCTCTCGCGCACGCTGAGCAGCATCGGTCGCAGCTCGAACTCTTCGAGTCCGGCCCCGCCCACGAAAAGCAAGAGTATGTCGATGGAACAGTCGCGGTCGACTAGCGAAGTGCGCAGTAGTCCGGCTTCAGGCTATCCGCTTTCCGGTTCGCCCTCGGTTCCGGCGAAGGATACGCCGACGAAGAAGCGGTGGTGGCAGAGTGGGAGTAACAAGTCGCAGAAGCGTGCTTCAACGTGGATGGGAGAGAGTGTAAAAGCTTGATGGATGGTTTCGGGGGTAGCTAGGATGATAGTTTCGCGCATTGAGAAACGTTCTCGGGAACAGGAAGGCACTACGACGGGACAAATGCCGTCTAGAAGGATCACAGAACTTGATGCGAGGACGTGAGAGGGCGAGGGATGCACGTGTAGATGGTTTTATTTGGGGACATTGCTCTATGAACAGGATACCCTTGGGAGCGTGTGAGCGTGGCGTTGCTGGTGCTGGAAAGGCTGGACTGTCCATAGATATACACATAACGGCTGCAAACACACATATCTTACTCGAGGCCGATTGTAACAACGGCACCGGACTCGGAACACTGGTCAGGGGCTTTCAGGTGCTGTCATGCGGTGAGCGTGGAACGCGCAGGTGTGTCTCATTCCTTCTCTGCTCCCGCCTTGTCACCGGTCGTTGTAATCAAGACACTGATGCAAACCTCTTCTGACATCCGTGCAGCAATCAACAGCCTCAGACGTATCCCATTGTGCGAACTCACAATTGTCTCAACAAGCTTGGTACGCACGTGAAGAGCCCCCATAAAGGGAAGGTGCTCACGGTCTTCGGCCGCCGATCCGGAAGAGACGAAGGCAGCAGTGACTCCTTCCCACTCAACACAAGACCAACTCGATATACTCTCACACCACTCACACCTTTACAACTTGTATAGAGTCAGACGCGCTCGGACGGCAGATTATTCTATACTTGGATACAGGACCCACAGAACTTCACTGCTACAATAGAATTGTAGACAATAGCACCCCAGCCACCCGCATTATCACCTGAAACATCACTTCACCTGGCCCATTGTCGAAGAACACTACCATTGTCGACGGTCCGAGGTCACTTGAGACGGACTATATGAGAGCAAGCCATCCTTCTCTCCCCAGCACTGGACGTTCCACCCATTCACCACACGACTTGTTCTCAAAGACAGCAAGATTCTTCATCACCGCATCAAGCCTGTTCACCTCAGCAGCAGACTGTTCTCTATAACGAGCGTCAATTCACCATCACAGCAGGCCTGTGCATCACATCGGCACTCATCGACTTGTTCAGTATAGCATCACTGTTCGCCACAAGATCCATCAAAGCGTACTCACCATCTCACCATCTCGTCATTCAGTTCACGCTCATCACCCACATCACCCAAACCAACCCAACTCGAAGCCGCAACCATGTGCAGAATCAACAAAATCTACTTCGCGTGCGACCACAGCCACACCGTCCGCATTTCCCAGTGCCAGGCACAAAAGACCCATACCGCCCGTGGCCTCTACCTTCACGAGCGCGAAGAACTCTACGTCAGCTGCCGCGCCGAAGACCTCAGCCTCATCATCAACCTGCCCGGACTCTGCGGCAAATGCCTACGCGTCGGACCCGCGGCCGCCCTCCTCAACACCCGCAACGCCATCCAAGGGATCCTGCCGGAGAACCACCCCGTGCGTGTCGGCGCAGAGGAGTGGTTTCAGCGCAAGATGCAGGCGCTGGATGCGACGTACCCGAAACTGCTCCGCGCCAAAACGGAGGTGAAGCCGCCGAGCAAGTCGTGGGCGCAGATGCGGAAGGTGAGGCGTAAGGAGAGTCTGCTGAGCCAGGAGATTTCAAACCAGCCTAAGAAGCTGGATTCCTCGGCTGGAATGTGGGCTGCTGACCTCGAAACCACCGCCGAAGTCGCAGAGGAGGAGTTCAAGCCAGCCGAGATCAAGCCGAAGAAGAACGGGACGGTGTTTGTGAGCGAGGAGTTCGAGTGGGACAGCAGCGAGGGCTGGGGTGGCGACTCTGATGAAGATGCGAGTGGCTGGGGTGGTTCAAGTGCCGACTCTCACAGTTCCGACTCAGAGCTGAGCAACTGCGACGGCGAATCCGAGTCTCATGAAGACAAATCCGACGATGGAGACGCCACCGAGCCGATCACACCACAGTCCTCACCAGAGCTGGAGGCCTCGAGCCCGGTCAAAGGCGGCAAGTGCGTTCTCACGTTTGTTGAAGGCTTTCAGGGTGCTGAGGAGGCGTTCGGTCTTTGAGAGATAGGATTCACAAGCAGGAGAGAGTTGAAGCTGGATCTCAATGTCAGGACAAGCTTTGAAGCTGCAAATTTGTTATGGTATCATGGAAGCAAGTACGGCAGTGCGCGAGCGACAGGCTCAATGGCATGTTGCGCGTTGCATAGACCCTGAGACCTCCTCTCTTGAGTAAAGCAATGCAATGTTATGCTCGCTTCAAACGCTTGATCATCTCTCATCGTTCATCACTCATCACTCTCACTTATAACCTCATGCTTCCCCTCTTCTCCTCCTCCACCCACTCAATATTGTGTCACTCACACAAACCCCCCAAACCCACCATTCCACCCACTCTGTCCGTAAGAGTGCCCAACAACCGGTCTCGCACCCGACGCACCTCCCTAAGGTGGCCCAGTCGATCCCGATCCGCCAGGCGCTCCAAAAGGTCCTCCGCCGTACCCTTCATCCCCTCCAAACCCGGACCCGGACCCGCCTCTGCCACCACCGGAAAGCATATTGCGGTCCTTGGAGTTCTTCTCGCGCGTCACGGTGTAGAATTTCGAGCTGAGGGATTGGGCTTCGGCGATGGAGCGGGTGAGGGAGGCGAGGAGGGTGGTTAGGTGGACGTCTTCTTTCTCCTTTGCCGCCGCGGATGCGAGGGTGGGTGGGATGTGGAGCTCGCCTTGGCCGTCTGGGGTGGTATTTGAGATTGGTGAGGGTGGAGCGAGAAGTGGAAGGCGGGAGAGCAGGGCGTTGATGCTGCGGAGGAGGACGTAATTCGTGTCGTCTGCTGGGGCGTTTGTGGAGTCGGTCGAGGTGAGGTAGCTGGGTGGTAGAGATTGGAGGTACGAGCGGATGAGGTTGATGCGTTGGGTGAGCATTTTGATCGCGTTGGCTTTGGCGGTGAGGGAGGCGATAAGTTCTTCGTCTTCAGGCGACAAGACGTTGGTGGCGCTATCTGGATCCGTATCTTCCTCTTTCGACTTGCCCTTGCCTTTCCCCTTCTTCTCGCCCGCCGTCTTACTCCCGCTCGCTTCAGCCGTCGAAGAAGCCTGCGCCTGCTCCGCAGCTTTCGGCACCGCAGTCGCGTTCCCACCGCCCGTAGCCACGAAGTCCACAGCAATCATCTCAGCCTCGCCAGTCTCGACTTCGAAGCTGAGCTCGCGGAACTTGATCTCCTGCTGTCCTGCTTCACCGCCATCCTGCTGCTCTAGCACGCTCTCGTACAGCGTAATCGGTAGTTTCCCACCCTGCAACTGATCAACCATCTCAGCGTGAAACAGCACCAACATGACCGCATCCATCCCCGAGAGCTGCTGCACCTGCTTCACCACCCTCGCGTGCTCGTCCTCCGGCCCTCCCACACTTCCCAGCATGAACACGGCTTGTAGATCGAGCGCGGGGGCTTTGTGCACATCTTTGTACTGCTCCAGCCGATCCGTGAAGAACTCGCCGTTGATCAGGATGGAGTTTTGGTGGTGGAGGTCGGTTTTCACCTCGTAAGCGTGCTCGAGGGTGACGGTGCGGCCATTCTGCTGGCCTATGACGGCGCCGACGATGGGTTGGGGCTGCTGGCGGGAGATGTGGCGGGTGATGTAGTCGGTGATTGTGAGCAGGACGAGCGGGTGGAGCTGCACGCTGAGGGCGGCGTCGGGGGCTTTGGTGGTGAGGAGGGGGTTCGCCATGTTTGCGGGAGGTGGTGGAGGGAGTGATGGGGTGGGTCAGCGGAAACGCATTTGGTGTTGTTGGTTCAGAAGTTCGAGCTCGCTCGGTTTGAAGCTCGTCATATGCTGCCAAGAGTTTCTTTGTTGCCTTCGATATTGCCTTGTCGACTGTCCTCTACCTTACTCTTAGAAAATACAGCAACATCGACATTTACGCGGTTGTGTCGTAATTACTTAGACGTCACCTGATCATACGGCGGCAATGCTTCCCAGGAGAGGATCAGGATGCCATCGCTCGAGGAGAGCCGGCAGCGGGTGAAGCAGAGTCTGGAAGGCGACACCGACCACGATGCAATCCTCGCCAGTCTACAGGACGAGATCGATCGGCACAATGCCATCAAAGACGACCTAAGTGAGGATATAAACGGCAGCCGAAAGTCACGACACGAAGATGATCGCACAGCGCGTCGCCCGTCGAGATTTCGCTTCAAGCACGGCACCAAGGATCCTCGAGACGATCGCAAGAAGCACCGCCGCTCGAGGCGAGAAGATGGCGACTCTGGCGATTCTTCTCGTCACCACCGCAAACGCCGCAAGCAGTCTACTCCTCCCTCCGACGACGCAACAAACCAGGACTCGCCCGCCCACCCCTTCCCCCGTGAACCCCACGATCCCGCTTTAACGGACACCGACGCCTTCCGCGCCTCCCTCTTCGACGCCCTAGCCGACGACGAAGGCGCCGCCGCCTACTGGGAAAGCGTCTACAACCAACCCATCCACATCTACCCCCGCCCCACCCACCCCAACACCTCCACAGGCGAACTCGAAGCGCTGAGCGACGAGGAGTACGTGAAGTACGTAAAGGAGAAGATGTGGGAGCGGAAGAACCCGGAGGTGGCGTTTGAGCAGAAGCGCAAGGAGAAAGCGCGGAAGCAGGCAGAGGAGGAGAAGACGAGGGCACGGGAGGAGTTTGTGCGGAGGAAGGAGAGGCAGGCGTGGGAGCGGGCGCAGAGGTGGGAGGGGAGGACGGAGGAGGGTGGGGAGGCGTGGGAGAGGTATGAGAGTGCTTTTATTGGGGACCCGGCTGGTGTGAGCAACCCAGCTGCTCCGGTCGGGCCATCAGAGGCCGAATACAGCACTGCTTGGTCCGCATACCTCGCCGCCTGGTCTGCGCTCCTCAACTCCGCGCCCAGCCAAGCCGAAACAAAGCTCGCCAACCGCCTCCCCTGGCCCGTCCTACCAGGCAAACCCATCCTCAAACCCAACATCGAAGCCTTCATGCAACGCGCCCCGGCTGAGAATCTGCACGGCCGACTGCGAACGCTCAAGGCCGAGCGCGTGCGCTGGCATCCGGACAAGATCCAGCAGCGGTTCGGCGGGGAGGTGGATGTGGGGACTATGAAACTTGTCACGGGGGTGTTCCAGGTGGTGGATGGTTTGTTTGAGGGGGAGAGGAAGAAGGGTGGAGGCTGAATGCTTCGAGGGAGGAGATCTGAGTCGTTAGTCACGCCGCGCCATACAGTCGGTATGCAACGTCTTGCTCTGCAACGAAAGTTTACACTTCAAAGACCAGAATCAGGTCTCCAACAGCCTGGGCATCTCCCAAATGGTGCTGGTAGCAAGTACAGCTCGACTCCAATTCCTCGTCGAACATTCGCTATCTTGGAGAAATCCTGGTCGTTGAGCTCTTGGACGGTCGTGGAAACCAGGACGGCTTGCCAGGAGGACACTAACTGTGGCCCATGGGTGGTCAACATTGCGTAGGCGCTGGACACGCATATCACATCTACACAGGGTTGTGCTGTTCCAAGTGATCATTATGCTTTTGTTCCATTTTCGACCCTGCAAACCCTAGGGTTGTCCAGCAACCCAGTAACAGCAGCGTTACGATGCACGAGCGCTTGCAGATCGCGCCATGGACTGGGTTCTTACGCCCGTACATTCAGCGACACGCTGTCGATATCGCAGCTGGACCATGATAGCTGAAGTATACAGGACAGATGCCAAATAAAGCATGCCGACAAGATACTGAATCAAGTATCCCGGAGCCTCTTGTTGGTCGACTCTCCTTGACAATCTCGGGAACACGTCCGTCCGGGGCGTGAACTCTCGTGACTCGAGTCTCGAACAAGGCTGAGTGGGGGCTAAGGCCTCCAGTTGCATACAGCTGGAACAACGATATCCATATCTGTTCCGTCCGACCTGTCGTTGCAGGTAACTTGGAGTCTTGGGGTCACCATGGTACTGTATTTGTATTCAACCCCAGCAACTTCCCAACTCCACGACAGTCAGCACTTTATCATTTCCCGAGTCTCGCTAACCCAACATCGCGTGCTTCTGCCGGTGCGTGGAGGTGGAGATTGCCTTTTAAGGCCACCTGCCAAGTCCTGTTCACGCGCCGTTCCCTGCATTAGCCCTGTCCATCTTTAGAATCCCCTGTCAAAGCTAACCTCAGCTCTTGGAAACCAACACACCGGAAGCACGAATATGGGTGGCCTGATCTCTGCCCTAATACAGAATCGCGAGCTGACTGGACCGCCAATTCTCCGGCGAAGAGGCAACACTTTGTGTGTCTGCGATGGCGTTCTGGACGCTGGCTCGTGCCATCTGGAGAGCCAGGACTGGATGTCGGTTGGGGTCCGAAACGATAGCGGTTCGCTGGAAGGATCATTAGGATTCGATCTAATGGGATGATTAATCGGGAGGTGCACTTCAGGCGTTCCGTTTCGTGTCCTATATATCGGTATGCCGGTTCTTCAGCTCCTTTGCGTGATTCTTTGATCGTGTCGTCTTCTTCGTCCCGTCTCCACGTCGGCACTGCTGCTACTGCTGCTGGCCAGTCACTCGTTCACCACTATTCTCTTCTACTGTGCTGGCAAGATGGGAGATCCGAAACAGGATGCAACGATGTACTCGTACCAGAGCGTCAACCCGACGCCTGAACAGCAAGTCTCCGAGGATGCGGCGATGAGGCCTACGGTCGAACTTGGAGATGATCCACAGATGGCACGAAAGCGAGGACTCTTCGCAACCATTATCTGGCAAACGATTGCGTTCCTCTGGCTGGTGCCCGTCGTTGCTCTGCTATACCTCAACTTCTCCGGGTATGTCATCGGTGCATCGGCGTGGTGTCCAGCGGGTCACTGCTGGCTGGACATGTTCAACCCCGTCACCGCGGTCCCCAGACAGAACGCGCAACGATTCGACGTGGCGAGCCACGATCTCATGGGCGGACTTCAGTTCGTTGCGAAGGCTCTCGAGGTCTGGTTCGGCGTCGTGGCTGCCGCTTTGATGTACCTTCTCACGATGCAGGCTGCCGGAAAGAAGGAAGGCCTACCGGTTGGCTATTTGACACGCCCACTGGAGTTCGCTGATCCGATCACTCTTATCGATCCGCTGCTCTGGAAGACTGGACCTCACCCAGTTGGCGTACGGAGTGCGTCCGAGAAACGAGTCGGTGTGCGAGTCTGGTACTTGATCGCACTTTCGATCTTCCTCTGCGTCCTTATTAATCTCATGGGTCCAGCCACTGCTGTGCTGGTCATCCCGGCGCTTGGGTGGCTGGAAACGCCCAAAGTTGGAGACCGTATGTTCCAGCAGCTGAATGCAGCGTCACCGCCTCAGATTGGTGACGAGTCGTGGCTATGGTGGTCAACGAAATCGTGCACCGAGGCAGACTTTACCAATCACAATTACGAATGCACCCTCGACCCGTTCGGGTATTCCTTGGACACCTGGTTTAGCTCGTATATTGCATCAGAAGGAGGGGCCGGCTATGCAAAGCAAAGCGGATTGACATTCGCTGCTAACAGTACCTCGAAAGCGAAGACGAAGAACTCCCTGCAGTACTTCGCTGCTCAGGCTGAAAACAAGAGTCCCATCTCCGATCTTGCGTGGTGGGTTCCAAGCCGACAGATCATCTCAAACATGTAAGTCCAGCCCAGGTTATCGTTGTGCTCATGAACGATTCTGACATGAACGACAAGGTCGACGGATCTCGGGGTGGTGCAACTACTCTCGTATGGGCTTTCACCTTCCTTGGTCAACGAGGCGGCGCAAAAGAATTATTACCATCCTGATCCCATCCATACGTACGTCGAGTACAACAAGTCTCTCGAACTCACGATGGTGCGGAACGGGCCAATTCCTGGAACAATTGCCATGATGTGGAACGACTATAACAGTACATGGGGTCGGGCCATTGACGTCGATGCCAACCGACAAATCCGATGCTACGACAATTACAATCTCGTGAACTCGCCTTTGGTCTATTCGACATCGCATGGAAGTTATACCAAATGCATCCGCGTAGGTAGCGGCTGGAGCCAAGAGAACAAGAAGGTCAAGTTCCAAACTGAGCAGGTGTGGAATCCAGACACGAGCAACATGGACTCTGGTGTCGACATTACGGTCTATACCTCGGACAAGGCCGCATTCTTCCCCAACGGCGTCCTGCCTTCCTGGTTACCCTCTGCATGCCTGACCGATGGCCCGGTTCTCAATCGCACTATGTGTCCATGGGAGCGTATGTTTACCGCCGACCCTAAATCGGATGTCTACAACCGCACACAACACGTGACGACAATCGAGTTCTTCGCGGCCCAGGACGGTCGCAATACTACCTTTGCTGCCGACTTCGTTGCCTTCTCCGCTTTCACGGAGTACTCACTCAACAGCGACCCCGTGTCAAATCCACTCGGCGTCGTCTCCACCGGCGAGCTCCCCAGCAGTGCGCCCAACATCCCTATAGATCCGGCTTGGTACCTGGCTGCGTGGTCGGTTGGACCAGATGGCGTGACCGCGCGCAACCGGACAAGCACGATACTGCTGCAGCAGGTTATGCAATACCAGCTTGCTGCGAACGCGTCGACTCTTTGGCAGCCCGGCTACAACCAGGATTACATTGCACTGCTCCCGGTTCTGCAAATGCTGTCTCTGGTGGACCACAGCACAACGCCTACAGCCCTGACCGAGTCGAAAGACCCAGATCACCCCATCCTCCAGCGCTGGGCTCACATGTACGTCTGGTCTTACGGCGTCACCTCGCGTACCGCTGAGCTCGGTGTTGCCGTCGCCATTCTCGGCTGCCTGGTCGTGGCCTGGCAGGTCATTCTTGGCATTGTCGACCGCAGGAGATATCGCAGCCCGACCCAGCTCATCGTCGCTGCGCTCGAGCATTCACCACGCGGAGAATTCGAAGGCAAAGGCCACAATGAAGTGGAGATGGCGAGAGTGCGATTCCATATCAAGGACAACGATGCTCAGGCTGGGAAGTTCTCCTTCTATGGGGCGGATGAGAAAGAGGAGGGTACGCCGCACATCGTGCGGTCATGATTTACGTAGCATGTCTGAGGGAACTGTAATGTCGTACTGTAGTTTAGCAAGCAATGTGAGCCAATGTTCTCCGTCTACGCCACACAGCTCCCATGGCCTGATCACTCACTGTGGTGGCATCACCACTAACGCTCAAAGCGAGAACTGCCAGCCGGTCTTCCAACCAGAGCTGTCGCTGATGCCTGTTCTCCATTGCAGCACCACGTGCTTCCTGCCTTCGTCACCAATTGTAGTGGCGACTTCATCACTCCTCGCTGTGAGAGCTGCCATGCACCATCTCCATCGTGCATGCCTGTTCTCCTGACGACAAACCAAGCTCTGCGATCTCAACAGTGACTGCACTGCTAACATGCCCTGACCAAATCGTGAGAACAGCAGTCCTAAGCCGAGCTCCTACCTCAATCACCCTGCCCCTTCTCCTTCTTCGCTTCTACGGTGCCGCCAGTGCCCTTCTCGACCTTGCTACCGTTGTTGCCAGCCCTTTTCCTGAGAACAGCCAAAGCCGTGATCTGCAGCACCAACGCCGCGATCTTGATCGTTCTCGTGTCCGGCATATCTGAGATTATGCTGTGGTCTTTCGCTATAGTGGCGGCTCCTTTGCCGATGCGCTGGAGAGTGCGTGAGGTCGCGTGGAGGAGGTGGGCTGCAAAGATCCAGGAGGGAGAGTGTTGAGCGGACGAAATGAGACTTCTCGCAACTTCACTTGCCGTGCTTGAGCAGTTGTCTCTGACTGTAGTGGCAGCTCGTCTGATGCTGCGCTGGAGAATGCGCGAGGCGGCGGCGTGGAGGAGAGGGGGCTGTTTTGAGCGGAGGCGCGTTGAGAAGCAGGTATTAGAGTTCTCCTCCGTTGTACTTGCCGTTGTCAGAGCGTTGATGTGATCTATCTGAGCTCGAGGGACATTGTCGTCTGCGAGAAGAGGCAGAAAGCGACCTCCATGGGCGCAAGTTTGGCGGCGCCAAGGCCGCGAGCCGTTCGATGGGCTCAAGCAACAATTCCATCTTACACTACCCTCTTCCAGCATTGCGCAGTCACAAAGGCACGTAGAAAGCAAATGAAAATAAGGCGATTGCTGAGGGACCTTCTAGCAACCGCCTCATATCCACAGCGAGCAAAACGTGACAAAGCCAATTGCGTACTTACTTCGAGGGGGAGTCGAACCAGGTTAACATGAGCTCACATCGTCAGTATATAAGATGGCGTGGAAGCAAAAAAATTGGTCCTTGGGGGCCTCTCACCCCTCCCCTGGCTGGTAGTGCCTACGGTCCGTCGAGGTTACACAACCACCAAGTGCAGAAGCGCAGGCTGGCTAGACCCGCTCGCGAGCTGGCAAACTCGGCTGTCTTGGATGAGGTAAGCATTTTGTGAGTAGCATATAAACCCTCATGTTGCGGTTGTCCGGGGTTCAGCCGAGACAGAAGTTCAGCTACCATCAGTATTGCGTAACCTTGCACTCAGAACAAAAAGGCGTGGACCGAGAGTCCGAGGCGATGCTCTCTGAACTCATGGCGAGCGAAAAAGGATGGACAGGCTGGCGAACACAATCCCGCGAGGAGTCGAACCCAGGACCATTCGCTTGCGTGAGCTGTTGCCGTTAGCGTATACTAGAATAAAAGAGCAAAAATCAGTAGCCGGACCGGAGGCTTAACAATCAGTGACTGGTGACGGCAGGGCCTCTCACCCCTCCCCGTGGCTAGTAGTGCGTAGGCTGACGTTTGCTAACCACCCAACCAGCAAGTTTCCAGCGGCGGCAAGACTGGAGTGCTTGCTATTGGATGAGGTCAGAATTCTGCCAGCAGTATTTAAAGCCTCATCGCCGACTGCCGAGGTTCCGCCGGCAATCGACCTCAGCCTCCACCACCACCAGTCACAACATGACATGCGAAGCCCAAGAGAAACCCAGGAGATTGTTGAGATGTTGCGAACCAATCTCCTCGTGTCCATGGTGAGCAAAAAAGGGAGGTGGTGGTTGCGTACATGAACCGGAGGGAGAGTCGAACAAGGGACCTTCTGCTACGTTGGCGTATGCTCAGATCGAGCATCAAAAACAGCTCGTTGGGTCAATCAATCGTTGGCCAAAAAGATCGGTCCTCGGGGGCCTCTCACCCCTCCCCGTGGCTGCCTTCTCGTCGAGTCAGCTTACCACCCGAGTACGTATGAGGTGGCGAGGCCTATCCCGTCTCGGATGAGGGCCATCTTTTGCAGATCGTATGTATACCCTCATCACACACCAGCCGAGATTCTGCCGGCGCGGGGGTTAGAGTTGAAGCTGCGGGGGCGGGCCGTGGGTGGGATGGCATTGCATTTCCCATTGCACGACGACAGCAGCACCACATTGCTGTTTCGCCCAGCGAAGATCGATGGGCTGCATCCGACAAGCTCTCTCGTCTTCATCGTATCGGTTTCATGTCCATGACGTGGCGTGGTGTTGAAAAGATCAACTCCCTGGCCAACAAGTGTGGGTGCTATTTCCCTCGCAGTCAAATACCGCAGCCACACGACACCGTTTGCCTTGCAAGATTTGATGAGCTGCATCGCACGACATCCCTTATCGCCATCGTGCCAATGTTATATTTGTATCAGCGCATGGTGTCGTGTATTCAATTTCCGGACCACCCAGTTTGGCTTTGAGCTGTACCGTTTCCCTTCCATAGCGATAGCACCACCACACAACATCTTTTGCATTGCAAAAAAATACGAGCTGCACCGCATCGTCATCGTCGTAATTATCATGCCGATCTCATGTCTGTACCATAGCGTGGTGTTGTGATCCTGGAATCCAGAGCAAAAAGACTGCCGCGGCATGAATTCGAACCGCGAACCACCACCAGTAGCTTGCTCCATCAGCCGTGATCGTCGATGGTTTCGATCAAAACCCAATCAAAAATTGAAGAGGCTTAAACACTCGTGCTTCTAAAGCGGGCAGAAGAATGTCAGCGAACTGTTTGACAATACTTAATAACGACAACTTGTAGCGCTTCCAGTCGCCGCTGGGCACCCACGCACACAAGAGCCGCGTTCGGTGATTGGACACTTGCTGGAGTCGTATATATCGGTTTGATGTTCCAGCCGAAGATAATCCGTCGGGAGGGAGGGGCCAGGCATTGGGTGTGGGATATCGCCAGCGGCCTTCCAGGCTTTTGCTTCAACACTGACACCCACCACACATTCGACCACATTAAACCGTCGGTAGCAGGACCTCAGAGGCCACATCCGTAGCATCGTAAGGATACCGGACATGTCATCGTGCGTCAGTATCGCAAGGAGGACCGTCGGCGAGAGGCCGGTCCAGTGTGCTATCCTTCCGCCCACATCTGGCTTCCTACGGCATGGCAAGCTTCCTTCGACATCACGCAGCACCAGCATGGCCTCGATATCGGCAAGCATTGTCTACAATGGCGGCCTGGCTGGAGAAGCAACCTATGCGCGACAGCACGAAGATTTGCCCTGGTGCGCCAACCGCCCGATGCATGCGCCTCATAAGCTTGCTTCGAAGTAGCCCGAGCAAATATGCAAGAGGCGGACGACAACACGCAGCAAGCAGTGGCAAGCGTGTCGAATGCCACATTATCTGCAAGCAGCCAAATGCACTTCCCGGGCGAGCAAGAATCTATGAGCATCGTATGCCAGGCAGTGTGCAGCCATGCACGCTGCGTCGGATGAGACGAGACAGGGCATAACAAACACACTGTGCTGAGAGCCGGACGCGGACTGGTCCAACCGTATGTCGCCAGCAGAGCTATCCCAATCCCCAGAAATGGAACATTGGTAGGATCGTTCATGGCCGGGGTGCCAGCTGCCTCCCAGGAACGAGCCACGGAACTGCAAGACCGCAGCTGACGACCGCTGTGGATCAGCTCTGCAACCTACAGTGCACTATTCCAGGATACAAGGACCTCTCTCGTTCGACAGCTGGTTGAAAAAGACTCGTTCGACAGCTGGTTGAAAAAGAGCGTAGGTCTTCAGTGCTCTTCGAGTGTGTGAGAGCGACAGCAGCGAAGGGCCAGATCATGGCATAGAGGACCGAATGCGGATGATTCAGACGACCCATAATAGGAAACACTGGCACCCCAGCAGCCAGTGGTCTTGGCGAACAGCTCAACCCATTGTGCGGTAGCGTCTGATCTACACCACCAGAGCACAGATATATCCCGGACCAAGTATCCAGATACCACACAGCTGGGCTGACGAATTGTTATAGTGGTTCGCGATGTCGTGTTGCAATAACCCGGGACTCCGGTCTAGAACTGGTCTGGTCTATGGAAGAACCAGAGGACTGACATCTGCATCCAGCTCGGGCACTGCCCAAAAAGCACGGCGGAATACCTTGCAGCTAAGCGGCGCCCCAGGTCTTCCTCGCGAGACGGGATAGTCATCGTAGTACACGGCTCACCGATCTCGAGGGAGTTCGGGGGAGTTCGACCCGGGATCGATCTCCGCCAGCCAGTAACGACAATGTATACTCGCATGTAGTCGAGCGAGTAGCTGTCAGAATGTCTGGGACCATGGTCGCTGATCAAGCCGTTTGATCCTGGAATATTGGCTGCCCACCAGCCGGGACAGCCAGAATACGAGCCAGTCGTGCATCGTGCGTCTCGCTTGTACCCAGGAGCCGCGATACCGAGTGCAATGCGTTGATCCGTCAAGGTAGGGCGTAAACCCGGCAGACGCTTCTTATCCCTTCGTTTCTTTCTCGTTCTTTCCGAGTACCTTGCTCGCATGTTGCCTCCTATATGGCCGATGTCTCACGAGTATTGAAACGGGTATGCTTTGGTTCAGTGCTGTTGTAAGTCTCCTCCATGGCGAAGCGTCTGTCTTACGAGCGAACTGCTTGGATAGCACCACTGGCCTCCGAGCGTACCATCGAGGCTTATGTTTGTGCCGAAGGAGCATACGTGCATGCTCTCTCATCGATTTGTTCAGTCGTAAGGAGCGTGCTCAGCTGGCCATGTGCTTGTACTCGTTGAGTCCGCGTTGGAGATCATCAACAAGGTTTCCCCGGACGCGGGAGGGCTATGTTCGTTGGGTTTTGTGATTGATCAAGCTGATGTGGCACGTCTATAGGCCAGTGATGACGTTCGATGGTGTGCGGTGGGCCTTTCAGCGGCGCGTCTGCGGGCACCCATGGTGCTGAGGACATTGCCAACCCGTTCGGGGGTCGTTGTCTTCAGCCATGGCGTCGAGGAGGCATTAAAGGTGCACGCTTTTGCCGACTTGATCACGAGAGCACTGTTCCGCTCGTTCAACGGTCCGAAATGCGGCTTGCGAGCCCACATGCAGCTCCCAACGTCTCGAGACAGGCGCATGTGCTGGCATCACGGAAGCATCAGCTGCTTGAGCACTGTTGGCTCGCAGTGAACGAAATTCTCCTGCTGCTGCTGCCCCAGGTGAAGCTTGCTTGCATGTGCGGCGGTCGCGGAAGTGAACAAGTTCCACTGCGCAGCGGTTCTGGCTCCATCACTTGCGCGTTGTCCTTCGGTCTATCTTGAGCAGCAGCTGGAAGACCATCTGTAGAATCTCATTGCCTTCTCTTCTATCGTGCGACGGTGTTGTTGGCCTCCTCAGACGCTGAGAGGGGCGGCGGAAGACAAGCGGGGGCGTGGTGATGAACCATGCTGCTGTGCACGGCGCCGAGGGCTTGAAGATCTCGATGGTTCGAGGAGGCAGTTGTATGGTTTCTGTCGACTCTTGGTGTCGTTGTGATGCTTCGGATCGTATGCTGACGACTATATGGTGCTGTTGAGAATAGTGGCGGCGTTGTTGGTGGAGGAAAAACGTCGGAGGAGCGATGCGGCGAGCCAAGAGGGCGCTGGTCAGCTCTCTGACTCTCTACCACGGCCATAAGATGACAGCAAGTATCACGACAACGACTGGGTCGTTCTTGGTGCTGTAGAAGCAGTACGGTTGTGCAGGGAAGAGGGGAGGTGCGATGATCTACACCGACTCTTTCCCCGAGGGCGACCAACCCGACTCAAGGGCCAACAACACCTCGAGAACATTGACAGAACACTTCTAGATAAAGCATACTACTCCCAGTATTGTCTAGAACTTGTCGCAACACATCCGATGACTATTGAGGTAGGCGTCGACCCCATCGGTACAAAGTTCTGCCTAGCCAGACGGAAACCACCACCGACTGTGCCAAGCATACCACAAATCACTCGAGAACACACTTTGCACTTCAAAGGTACGCAAGGTTCACAACTGATAAGTCTCCAATACTGTAGGTAGCGTGGCGAGAAAAGTCGGTGAGGGAGGTGGGCCTCAACACTCGGGCAACGAGAGCCAGTCCTCTTCCAATTCTCTACAACTTCAGCGACACACACTGTAGACCTCGAATACTACCTATCTTCCTACCAGTTCACGTCGTGCCAGGCTCAATCGCCCGATATCCTTACCAAGAGCACCACGTACTTCTGATAGAAACCATCACTCAACCAGCCCTTCAACCATGGCCACCTCCGAGAACAAAGCCCGGGCCCTTCGAGGCGAGCTCTACTACGCCTTCACCCCCGAACTCATCGCCGAGCGTCGTCGTTGCTCCCGAGCCTGCGAACGATATAACAACGCTGGCGAAGTCAGCCGGCGGGCACGCGTTGAGCTGTGGCGAGAGTGAGTGTACATCTTGCCCAAACTCCCCATCGAGTACCCACCGGGCTCACCTTCGCGCCCAAACATCAGCGTTGTAGGCGACTCTACACCCTTGGCCCCCTTAGCCACCACCGAGGAAGAAGACGAAGCTCTCTTCGCCGAAGATCCATGGGTCTGCCCCCCGATCAACATGGACTACGGCACGAACCTCATCCTCGGCGACAACGTCTTCATCAACTTCGGCGCTAGCATAATCGACACCTGCAATATCTCCATTGGCGCGAGGACGCTGCTGGCATGTAACGTGAGTCTCTTCTCCGGAACCCACCCTCTAGACCCTGAGGTCAGGAACGGGACGAAAGGGCCGGAGATGGGGAAGGAGATTGTGATCGAGGCGGACTGCTGGTTGGGTGGGAATGTGACGGTGTGGCCTGGGATCACGATTGGACGGGGTAGTACGGATGGGGCTGGGAGTGTAGTTACGAAGGTGTGTGGTACAGCGTGTTGGAAATGCAGTAGGCTGACTAGTTACAGGATGTTGCGCGGTACACAGTGGTGGCTGGTAACCCGGCGAGGAAGATTCGAGACGTGCCGAGGGGGACGAAGGAGGAGGTCACGAGTGGTGCGTTGGCTGTCCTGGAGAAGGATGGGGCAGGAAAGGCGTATTGAAAGGGCTTTATGCTTGAGAGAGCATCCGAGAATATGAGCGGTCTGGTCCAGCAGATGAAAGCCGACATGTATACCCGATGATTAGGTGTCCACGCACGCTGGTCGATTGGTAGTCAAGCCACCATGAGCAGTGGTCATGATCCAGTGCTGCGATGTGCTGGTCCATATGGATTCAGTGGTATGGATATGGACGAGTTCTTGGCACTCCATACCCGTATCCGTACCCCTTCTCCAGCCCCATATCCATATCGGGTCCATATCCATACGGCCACTTTAGTCCATGTGGACGAACATAGCACCACTGTGGTCATCTTCACTCAACCTGTACACGTCCTTGTGGCCAGCATTGCAAGGAGCGAATCATCAGCATGGCAAATCTACGATAGGTCTGTTTTCAACAATCAAGCATTCCGTATTTTGCGAAGGATACCAAAGACTCAAACGGTTCTCCGATGGTTCCTATGAAGCCATCGTATCTAGCTGAGCTCACTCACGATAGCAGCACCGGCGCACTCACCCCGTGCACCTATCCCACGGCTCAAAGAACGGCAACCCCATTCCTTCGAAGACCCTCTTCTCCGCTTCAAGCATCGTCTTCGTCCTGTACTCCCCAATTTCCCCATGATAACTTTCCCAGCCTTCCACATCCACCACTTCCCCATTCACTCGACTCCGCACTCCACTCGAATCAAACTTCCACCCCTTGACGTTCTTCGCATACCGCCTCAGATCCCGCTGGAAAGTCGTACCGCTGCTCCATCCGGCGACGGCGCAACCAACAGTTCGCCAGGGCGCAAGGATGATATCGACACGACGGTGTATATTCGGGTTCTTGGCCTTGGGATCCGCAGCTAGATCGGCATCTTTGGTGGGCCAGCCAGGATCTTGCCAGACTACGAGCGCTTTGTCGAGAGTGTCGAAGCCATGACCACCATGCAGCGCGGAGGAGCGGAATGGTAGAGTCTGCTGGCCGCGGTTCGTAGAGTTGAGCGAGAGAAGGAGGGTATGCGTGATCCAGCCCTTTTCCTCGAGAGCTGCCACGATATCTGTAACGAGGTTCAGAGTCTGTGTTTCGTCCGGATGCGAGACGACAATGTCCACATCGCCGCTGGCTTCTTTCCCGCGCCGATAACCGCCAACAATCGTGCTTTGAATGTCGTGGTTGCGTGCCAAGACGGCGTGAGAGTGGATGATACGGCCAATCTCTTCGACCTCTGCGCGAGGAATGAGATCGAGGAACTCGTCGTAGAACTTGACGCCGATTTGTTGAACGCGAGTCAAAGTGCTCCAGCCGAACTCGATGATGTCGTCTAGATCCCTCCATCCGCGATCGTAGTAGTACTCTCTGGCAGTCGTGGCACCAACACCCCAAATGTTGTAGAACAGCTTCAGAATCGTCATTTCTTCGTTCGCCTCCAGCTCCTCGACTGCTTTGATCTTACCCGTGTTCGTCCACTCAACGAACAGATTCGCAATCTTCGCCTCGCAGCCAGGCAACCTCATAATCTCCCTTGGATTGCTTAGCTTGTGCGGATAAGCAGCCAAGGAAGCAATACTGGTACTGTAGGCCCGCACGCCAATCTCATCGTTGGTCAGCTCACGCGCCGTCCGAATCTTCTTCAGCAGTTCGATGAATGCCTCGTTCGGCGAGCGCAGCGGAGTGGAGCGTTGGCAAGCGTACTTAACGCCCTGCTTTACCCACTCCGGAGGCTCGGGGAGATCCGAGGATCCACTGCCTTCAGCTTCAGAGGTCGTGGCTTGGAGGAGTTGCGGTTGATGGTTGTGGCCGGCTTCCCAGCTTCCGCCGCTGCCGAGTGGTTTGGAGGAGCCATGGCCGAACTTTCGTTTGCCGAAGCGGTCGGTGGTGCGAGAATGTTGGGTCGTGGAAGGGGCGGGAGCGTCCTCTCTGGCCCGGTCGAGGATTGCTTTCGCTGGGGTGACCTGTCTTGAGGAGGGCTTGCCGGTCGTTGATCCAGACTCGGGTGAAATTGGCAATACAGTAGGCCTTGAAACGATGCGACCTAGATAGCTGAGGTAGTCTTCGAAAGGTACTGGTGAGCCTTGCTTTTTCGACTCGACGAACCAGTCTATGTGAATGACTCTGATCAAGTCTTCATTCTTGCCCGGTGCTGGCGATGGTGTTCGTACCGATAGAACCTGCGTTGGTCTGCCTGTAGTTACTTTCGACGATGGAGCTTTTCGCTGTCGAGAAAGGCTGGTCCCGCCATCTTCACCTTCCGAGGCAGTAAAAGAGTCATCAAGCACCACTACCTCAGTCTTTCCACCCCCAACCTTAGCTTTCTTAGTCACGTGCGCCGTGGTCAGTGACTTTGGGCTGGTTTTGTTGGCGCTCTCCGACGGCTGAAGTGGCTCTGTCACTTCCTCCGTCCACACTCCCCCATTCTCTCTCAAATCGAAGTGAATCCGTTTCTTCTTAGTTACCTTCGACAACACAATCCTCGCTTCGTGAATATCGTATGTCAAAGGTGCGTCTGCTTCAGCAAGTTGCTCCTCCAATTTATGGAGATCATCCAAATGCTTCTCGAATTGTGACGATGAGACGAATATGGGTGCCAAGCCGCTCAGATCCAGCTGTGGTTTTGCATCCACCTCCTGAGACTGAGTCGACTCATCGTGATCCATGAGTACCCAAAGTGTCCAATGACCAAACTGCTATGCTGTCCGCGATCCAAGATATTGATTCAAAACGGTAGCCCAGTCTAAGTCCTCAGGTGTCCTCGTGCGGTCGCGTTCGCCTCACTACGTAGCTGCTATGTTGTAGCATGCTCGTTTTCATGATGGCAAGGTACTCGCGCCAAAGCAAGATACGCTCGTGACCATGAAGAGTGGTGAGAGTAGGAAGGCGAACTGCAGTCGTCTTTGTCCTCGAACGTCGTCAGCGACGGTCATTGGAGCGCATTGATGCGCTCGGGTCCACTTACCGTTTTGGGCTTGGTCCGCCACGTGCGCACCTTCCCGAACCTTAACATCGCCACAAGCCACAACTTCTTGACTTCGTTCTTACTCTTCTGCAACATCACACGCTCTTGTACGCCGATATGGCGGAACAAGAGCGGCCGTACGAGCCGCCTCTCTCCCAACGCATCGCCTCGAATGCCACGATTGGCGTCGTAGGGTTTCTCTGTCGAACATTCCTGTACGCGTTCAGCACCACTTCAGTGCATGGCTTAGAAAATTTCCTTGAAATTGTGGATGGAAGGAAAGATGAGACGAAAAGAGAGAGAGGCCTGATTACAGTGTCGAATCACTTGAGCGTGTAGGTGCGATATGTGGTTATGATCTACCACGTCCTACCTAGTGCGGCGAAAGGCTAACAACCAGCAGAATGGACGATCCGATGATCTGGGGTGTAGTGCCGTTTCGTTATCATTGGGATGCGAACAACATGCGCTGGTCACTCGGTAGCTACGACATCTGCTTCAAGAATGGCCAATCGAGCCTGCTTTCCAAGTTCTTTACTTATGGCAATACCCTCCCAACGCAACGACTCACGCACTCGGTTCACGGTGGTCTGTTTCAGCCTACCATGACAGAATGCATCCGCTTGTTGAGCGATCCTCACGGCCGCCAGCCTCTCTTTTCGAATTCTAAGGAGCAGCATCATCACTCTTTCCCTGCTTGTGATCCGTTCTCCACTTCCGTTCTGACCTACTCGACCAACGGCGTCGACTCTTTCCCGCGCCCTTCAGCTTACCCGTCCCGCCGACACAGCTGGGTGCACATCTTCCCGGAGGGGATGATACATCAGCACCCGGCGAAAGTAATGCGTTATTCAAAATGGGGCGTTGCGCGCCTGATCCTAGAAGCCGAGCCCTGTCCGGACGTGCTGCCAATGTGGATAGATGGTCCACAGGAGGTGATGAGCGAGCGCCGCACCTGGCCGAAGCCACTCCCGAGGCCAGGGAAGGCCATCGATGTGTCGTTCGGAGATCTGGTAGATCGAGACGTGGTATTGGAGCCTTTGAGAGCCAGATGGAGGGCGCTGAAGGAGAGAGCGAGGCGGAAACCAGGAAGAGAGGGCTGGGAAGTGGAGGTAGCTGAGGAGAGATTGGGCGTGGTGGAGAATGACGTGTTGAGGTATGGCGCTGAAGCCGAACAGTTGCGGATAGAGGTGACGATGGCGGTGCGAAACGCAGTATTGAAGGTTCGGCGGACTCGCGGGTTGCCGGACGAAGACCCAAAGCGCGGATTTGCTGAGACCTTTAGACGTGAAGGTCCGAGACGAGAGGGCGAGATGGACGACCAGAGTGTGGTGAAGGATATGTGATTGGAGCGGCCCTCGATTTTCAGCGTGGTCGGTCGTCTGAACACTATCTCATCGCCATCACGGCAGAACAAGATACATGCTTGCTTCAGGTCATTGCCAACGCTGCATATGTTGTCAGTGCACATGCTTCCACCACTCTCCGGCTGCAAAAGAGAGAGGAAATTGAGGAGCGCGCAGCACTGCAGCCCGCGCGAGGGCAAGGCCATCAATCTTGGGCAGATAATTGATACGAGCTCGTCATGGTGCAGAAGCTGAGCTCGCCGTCCTGTAAGCAACCCGTTTTGCAACACGCGCGAAGTATGAAGAGATTTACAGGAGAAAGGAGGACGTACCTTGTCGATGTCACTTGGAAGAGACAATGGGTCCTCTTTCCGGCATGATGGTAGCGAGAGACCGTCGATCAGAAGTGCAGTTGCTCATTGACGGCTGCTTGGTATTGGATCTTGAGATTGTTGGCGTGGTTGAGTGGCGCTGTATTACGACTCGCCTCTTTCCTTCGCAGCCTTTCTCGCCAAATACCTTGCCTTCGCATCACCGACATCTTTGTCCGTCTTCGCACTCTTCGCTGCCTTTTCCAGTTTCTCGCGCTCTTCCTCCTCTTCTTCGCGAGCACGCTTGGCCTGCGCTGCGAGCTGTTCTTCCATCATCTTGCTCTGGCGCTCTCGTTGCGCCTGCTTGCCTCCGTCGCCTCGGCCCTGGAAAGCAGACTGCGCAGGTCGTGCAGACGTACGTAGATGATCAGCGCCCTTGCCGTCCTTTGCTTTCCCAGTAGGCGCGACATTCAGGCCTGCCGACAAAAGCTCGCGCTTGTCAACAAGCTGCCCTTCCTCGTTCACATGCACGTTCACGCCCCTCTTCCTCGCCTCTGCCGCTGCATCAACCTCACCCAGCACTGCGTCCGGCCCTTGCTTTGCGCCACCCTCCTTCATATCCTTCTCCATCTTCGCCGCAGCCTCCATAGCATCCTGATGCTGCTTCTCCTGCTGCTCCATCACACCCTTGTAGAATCCACTCATGCCACCTCCACCTTTCCGCCGCCTCTCATCCTCTGCCGCCTTCTTCTTCTCCGCTTCTTCCTCCAACTTCCTCGCCTCTTCCTGCTGCTCCTTGTAAGCACCAGTAACAAATTTCTCCTTGTCCGCAAACTCGTCGCCTTCCGCCTCCCGCTCCTTCTGCAAGAGCTTCTCGCGAGCGACCAGCTGGTCCTGCTTCCGGCGCGCCGCAGCGTCCAGAAGATTGTTGATATACCGTGGCTTGCGATCAATGGCATCCTGCTTCTGCGCAGCTTTCTGGGCTTCGGTCACGCTAGTTTTGGCTTCGTGGAAAGAATCGTAGTCGAAGATGGTGGGGTCGAGAGTAGAGGCTGCTTGAACTTGAGATTTTGAGGCGTGGATGGACGAGAGATCATGTCGATCGGCCTGGTCTTCTTCTTTTGCTTTCCTCTTCGGAGGCGTGCCTGTGAGATTGGGTGCTTTTGGCTTGCGACTCGGTGGCCCTGTGACTCTACTGCTCCCGAATGTGCTGATTTCTTCGACTATAGGTCCGGCATTTTGTGGTTCGTCGTCATCGCCGTCATCCTCGTCGTCCAGGATAGTCTTGCGCACTGGAGGCGGTGCGCCCTTCTTTACATTCAAACCATACTTCAAGGACATGGTTGACGAACTATGCTCTGTTCACACTCAACATCTGAGTTCATATTTCGGCCGTCCATATGAGGAAGTTGCAGCGAGACTGCCGAGGCGCTAAGTTGCTTTCACGTGCAAAGCCTGTCTGGTCTTACTCGCACCCACTGCACTTGCATCGAACCCGAAATCTCCCTTCTCCGGGACCCCCTCGTTTGTGTTATCACCCCATCAAGGTGGTTTCGCGACGCGGCCGATTCCAGCTAAGGCTGAATCTCACTTTGCTGTGGTCAGCTAGGGGACCTTAGGGCAGCGCTCTAGAGCAACAGCTGAAGTGTTCAGGCAGCCGAATTAACTTCGGTCACGCCTACAGCAGCAAATTAAAGTTGGATGGTCAATACGATCCGACAATGCACGGTCGCGCAATATCATGCCTCTAAGCGTAGGCATCCCTTGCACCACTCTCATTCTTGTTGCGTTCGATGCTAAAGCTACCAGACAGACTATGCCTCGTATCTATGTGGGTTACGTGCGGAAGTCGTTCACATCGATCTCACCTTGAGAGCTTCTCCTCATCTTTCCCAAACGCACGACCCTGCAACGCGTGGCACTGGTGGCTTTGCAGATGCATCAAGCTTTTGCGACAGCACGAAGTGACCAATCAGATGATGTAATGTAGCAGCTAAGCGACAGCCCACGATGCTTGTTTGACTAAGGAACATACTGCATTGGAATGCCGGCTCAGATCTCACTGTGGTAGGCGATGCTGATCACAAAATAGCTCCTTTGCAGCTGCCTTCGTAGCACGACGCGCGGACCCTTTCCCCAGGCTCCATCATATGAGCGTTTTTTATTCGTCAAGGACCGCAGTTGGTGTTCGTTCTTTTGTTCGGTTTTTACGATGGCATTAATGACAACAACCTCAATGACTGTGCTGGTAAAGTACTGTTGACCTGCGACCGACTCACTTATCCTCCTTGAAACTGGATTTGAGTGTCTTGAAGATGATGAAGAATTACCTCACGCCTGAAGGTCAAACACTCCTTCCAAGGACAAGCTCCTCAACTTTCAGCAGCGAGGACATCGATCTCGATGCAATTGATGATACAGGTGCACATACTCCGACGCCATCTTCGCGTTCCCGATGGTGCTCTCCCTGGATCCGAAGATACTGTCACAGAACCAGAGCTCGGAACTCGTCGCAATGGCTGCCTGGTCGCAAACGAGGCAGACGGTCTTCACTTATGCGTCTACTGCACCTTTCGTGCTTCATCTTTTACATGGTCTTGTGTCTAATTCTGGTGTACGGCACATTCCTTCCGTCCTATTCGAATCCGCCACAACGATACAATGACCTTCGACATCGAGTGCAAGTCTTGAACCAAACAGCGAACGTCAACAACGAGAAAGTTTTCATCGTCGCATCGCTATACGACAAAGACGGCGAGCTTGTTTCGGGACATTGGGGTCGATCAGTGCGCGGCCTTATCGATATTCTCGGGCACGACAATGTCTTCTTGAGCATATACGAGAACGATCCGAACGACCAAAGCAAGCAAGCGTTACGAACCTTCGAGGAGTCGTTACCATGCGATAATGTCATCAAGTACGAGCACTTCGACAAATCAGAACTGCCCCGTGCTGTTATGGAGGACGGCACGCAACGATTCAGACGCATGCCCTTCCTCGCTGAAGTGCGGAATCGTGCATTGCATCCCCTGGAAGACAAACAGTCGAAAGCGCATAGTACTCGATGGGACAAGCTCCTCTACCTCAACGATGTCGCTTTCAACCCCATAGATGCTGCGAATCTTCTTTTGAGCACCAATGTCGATGAGAGAACAGGCAAAACAAATTACAACGCTGCATGCGCTCTTGACTTTACCAACCCGTTCAAGTACTACGACACTCTCGCCACCCGAGACACTGATGGTAATACCCTGGGCGTGCCGTTCTATCCCTGGTTCGCGCATGCCGGCAGCGGGACTAGTCGACGCGAAGTTCTGGAGCAGAAAGATGCGGTGCAGGTCAAGAGCTGCTGGGGCGGAATGGTCGCTTTCGAGGCAAAGTGGTTCCAGTCGTGGAACCAGCAATCTGCCAGCGAGTCGACGGAATCGGCACAATCTGGCATTGCCGAAGCCGCATCAAATCACTCCATCGGCCATACGACTCACGCGGGCTACCAAAACCCAGGTGGCCGGGACTCCGCAGACAACCTACCGGCAAATCCAGTCGATCCCATTCCTACACTGCCGCTTCGCTTTCGCGCTGAAACAGACCTGTACTGGGACGCGTCCGAGTGCTGCCTCATCCACGCCGACCTTGCTTCTAGCGCGGCCGCCCCAAGGGCACCAGGAGTTCTACCCGCGTCTGATACAGGAACAGGCATATTCATGAACCCTTACGTCCGTGTCGCTTACTTCGAATCCGTCTTGCCCTGGATCCCTCTTGCCGCCCGCTTCGAACGCCTTTATCCCATACCTCACCACTTCGTCAATATCATTGGTGGCAAACCGGACTTCAATGCCAGGCAGTTTGAGCAACCTGGAACGGAGGTCGTGGATCGACTCTGGACTTGGGACGAGCAGAGTTTAGCAAGAATCAACAATGGGACGGGTGAAGAAGGGTTACAGGGAAAGTTCGAAGACGTGAGGAGAGTGGCAAAACCTGGGATGTTTTGCGGGAGGCCGGAAGCATCGTATCTGAAGGTGCCGGGAGACGAGGACAGACCCGGTGTGAATCCCGTCTATGGAATCGTTATGGCGCCGTCCAATACTAAGAGATGATCGGGCTGTCGGAGATCGCTTGCGGATGATGTTTTGGTCGTTGTTGAGCGTTGTGCTTGCTGTATCGGTTTAGCGAAGGTGTTCGGCAAGATCTTTGGGTGTACACTCATGGTTTCCGCGACTGCTGGGTTGCATGAGAATGGAGTTGTGCATATCCGATAACGCCATCGTTTGGATCTGCTGAGATGAGACTAAATGGCCAGTATGTCGTCTAGTTGTAGACTAAGAGTCCTTTCGGCTTTCGTTCATTGAACAATCTGGCAGGCTCGCCCGACGATCCTTCCGTTCTCGGAAAAGTGTGCAAATCTGCTTACCTTACATTTGAATCTCTATTTTCTCGAGGCCTTCATGTCTACCGTCAACATGCATGTCGCCGCAGAAGGTAGAGATGATGGCGGAGGGATGCTATACCACTTGCCAAGTCGTAGGGGAGCAACATACCCTGTGTTCTGCGGTGGCATGAGGCTGCTTGTAGCACCTTGGCGGTGAGCTCCACGACAACATAGCATGACCAACGACCTTACGCGACGGCACGCTTTTCGAAAAGAAAGTCGCCCACCACTTTGGCCTCGTGTAGGCGTGTGTGGCTAGCGTCTACCACAGGCGCACCGCGTACGTTCACGTACGTCGACTGAACTTCACAATGCGTCTTCTGAGCCCGACCGAAGATGGCGCACCATCGTTGACTGAGTTTTCAGAAGCGACAACGCCTGTCTACGCGATCCTATCCCTACCTGGAGACCGGACGGCGGCGAAGTCACCTTCAAGGATATCTCCGATGGAACTGCCACCCAGCGGCCGGGCTTCGGGAAGCTACGTTTCTGCGGCGAGAAATTCCGCCTCTCATGGTCTCAATTTCATCTGGGTCGACACCTGTTGTATAGACAAGCCAAGCAGTGCCGAGCTGCAGGAAGCTATTAACTCAATGTTTCGTTACTACCAGGAGTCAACCTCGGTGCTACGTCTACTTATCTGATGTTTCCATCGATGACCATGACTTGAGCACGCAGCCCTCCGCGTGGCGATCACCTTTTGAGGCCAGCAGGTGGTTCACTCGTGGTTGGACGCTACAGGAACTCCTTACGCCTCGCTCGGTGTGCCTGAGATTCTGGATGTGAGAAATGCGTTTGGGAAGGCCGGGGTACATTATGTGACGGAAAGAGAGGATATGCTGACGATGCTGATCCATGCTGGTGCTGATCCCGAGCTGGAAATTGGCCAGCGGCAAACAGGGACGAGGGAAGTCGTGAAGCGGACATGAATGTACATCCGCGATCGAATACAATCCTTGTGCAGGACTACCGCCACATGCAGATCTCATCTCACTCAGCAGTCCCAAACGGCCCAAGCACACCCCAATCATTCCTGACCGCCTCAACCATCGCCGCCGCATTACTCACCCCAAACACATCAGCCCCTGCCAGCCTATCATTCCACCTAGTTCCAACATCCTCCGCCACAAACTCCACCACCGCACCCAGATACACCCGAAACAAAGCCCACGAATTCCCAGGATTCGCCTCTGCAACCGGCGGCAACATCTTTCCAATCGACAGCGGCCCAGACGCCTCCGCGCTGAGCCCAATAGCATGAACGCTAGTGTTGTACAGGTCCTGCACATAGCGCTGCTGGATCCGCACATCCTCTCGCGTGCCCACACGGTTCAAGTGCCCACCAACGAAGGTCGTGAAGTCATATTCCAGGATCTGCTCGTGCGCGAGAATATACCCAGGCACGCTCTGGTCCTCCGCGAGCCGCGCGAAGGGCAGCCAGCCTGGGAAGACGACATCGACGAGCATGAGGATGCGGTGGTGTGGGGAGTGGATGAAGATATAGCCTGGTTCGTGGTTGGGACCGTGGTAGGCGAGCTCGAGGGTTTGGTTGCTGATGGTGAGGGTGTAGGAGGTTTCGAAGGTTGTTGTGGGAGCTGGACGATGGGGATCAGGCGCTAAGGCGAGTTGTTCGGCTGTGAGGGCGTGAGCGATGATGGAGATGTTGGGATTGGAGGCTGCGATGAGGCCGGCGGCGAGGATGTGGTCGGCATGGGAGTGGCTGTAGGTCATGTGGGTGACTGGAAAAGAGGTTATTGTGCCGATGTCGTGGAGGAGATTGGCGCCGATTGTTGGAGGAGCGTCGACGACGATCACGCTGGAGCAGTCGGTGACGGAGAAGAGGGCTTGGTAGCGTCCATCGGTGACCATGTAGGTTCCATCGCCGAAGGCCTGGATGCGATAGCCAAGCTCCGTTGGAATCGGCGGACCGACTTCTCTGGAAGGGACGGGGAGGTACGTAGGAATGGCCGCCGATGCAGCATGAGCAGACGCGGAATGTAGACGGAGACAGAGCAGGAAGAAGTACGAAGTAAGTGGAATTATATTGGGCAGCAGCAGTACCGTCTTGTGTAAGGGCCACAAGAGGGACCTGAGGTTTGTCAAGATGCAGCAGACTCAATACTTATGATGTTGATGCTTCCCTGACCAAGAATGGTCTCGTGAGCACTGTGGTAGTTGATCGCAATGGAAAGCGTTTGTCATGGAGCCCGTCCTCGTTCCCTCCACAGAGAATACATGTTACTGTGAGGAGAGGCCAGCTATGGATGATTTAGCAAGGTACAGGTATAGGTACATGCACGTAATCGCCACTTTAGTAAATTGGTCCCATGTACTGTGCTTGATGATCGCGTTACAGCAAGTGTCACCGACCTGCCATTATAGAGCTCGCAGGGCCTAGAGCACCTTTCATTACCTCGGGTGTGTGATCACGTCTCGGAGAACCCTTCCATCCATCGATCTGACCGCCGTGGCTACTCCTCCACCTCCAGCCCAACCATCTCGCACGAATCCTTCCACAGCCTCTCAGCCCCCTGCTCGTCGTAGATCCACGGCCTGTGCCCGTTGATCGCACCCATCTCCCCGTCCTCCAACAGGCGACTAACACCACACTCGTCCAAATACACCCCACCAACTCCCTCCCACCCCTTGCCCACCGCCGCCAGGACCTGCGTCGCAGCACCCTGCTCCACGCTTTTGAAAGTCTTCATGATCCCCTCGTCACTCATCAACCCACCCAGTTTCTCGGCAACTCGGGGATCCAGGCGACCATATCCAGCGGTGACGATGTTGCCAGGGTGGAGGCTGAGGCTGTGCAGACCACTGGCGCCGTAGCGACGGTCGATCTCGTTCGAGAACCAGATCTGCGCGGTTTTGGAGGAGCCGTAGAGGATCATGGGATTGTGGACGCCGTTGTCGCCTAAGTCGCATAGTGGATCGAAGTGCTCCTTGGGCGGTTGGTCGAGCTTGTAGTTGCCGAGTTGGACGGTGGACATGGCGTGGGAGGCGCTTGCGACGACGATGACGCGGCTGTTGAAGGCTGGAGTTGAGGAGCGGAGAAGAAGGGGTTTGAGGAGATGGAAGAGGTAGAAATGGGAGAGGTGATTAGTGGCGAGCTGATTCTCGAAGCCGTCTTCGGTGATAGCGTATGGGGTCTGGGATATCCCTGTTGTTGGTTAGCGACACGGCTTCCTGAATGAGGAGGATATTCATAGGCTTACCAGCGTTACACACCAGCACATCCAACTGATCACTGCGCTCCAAGAAATCCTCCGTACCCTCCTTCACGCTCTTCAAGCTCGAATGATCAATCTTAACCCATTCAACCCTCGCATCCTTCAATTCAGCATCCGTCTTCCCCTCCTCCAACAACCCATCGACAGCCGCCTTCGCCTTCTCCTCGTCCCTAGCAGTAAAGAACACTCTCGCCCCGGTCTTGGCAAGCTGTCGCACAGTCTCAAGCCCAAGGCCCGCCGTCCCTCCAGTAACAAGAAACGTCTTGTCGGTCATCTTACCAACAACGCCTTCGTCCTTCAAGATCTGATAAGCAGTCGGCCTCGCATCCCCAGGACCGTTGAGAGACTTGTGAGCGTCCGCGTACGGGGATGGATGGGGTGGTGGTGCCATTGCGGTTGTTCGTTGGTGGTCGATTGGAATTTTGGTTGATGGTACTGCACACGGCTGCTGCACAGTTTGTTGGCCATCATATCTGCAGCGACGGACATGCTTCTTTTGTACGTCGCTGGCACTATGCATCGACATTGAAGATTTAACGTGGTTATTCGGATTCGTACCGACGCCCCCCCTCCCAACACCGACATTATTGGTAACAATGATCACACGATGGCACGGAAAAGCGGTAGCAATACCACGACCCGTCAACCGCTGCTATGTTTTCTGAAGTCGAAGTCGATGTACGGCCGAATCGGCCCGCGTCGGGAACGCGAAAGCGAAGCTTGGAAGCGTCTTCATCCGGTACAGCCGATAAATCGCCAGCAACCAGTCGCGAAAGTGTGTGTTACATACGTAGTCACAGTATCGTTGACCCAACACACAAACTCGATCAGACTCGATCTCGCCGCAGGGAAACGGTATGTCGCCGACACGGTTCGTCTGGCACGGGAGCGGCCAGCTGCAAACCGATCCGGCCCCTTGAGTATGATCGTTATACTCAACGAGTTCGGCGACTAGACTTGGGCACTCCGTGACCTGACCGTTACAAACCGGACGCTGGGTGCGGAAGCGGTGCCAAAGTCTTCGAGGCAAGGGCCGCTGCGTAGCATCCCCGTCGATGAGTTGCGCTCATACGGAGGGTCGACATCTCTGAATTCGGGATGCTTCCTCGTACCACTGGCATGGCGAGCAGGTAGCCTAACTCGTAACATCAATTCCGCCCAAAAGTCTTCGAGCATGGTAGTATCACAACCGTACCCGTGACACACCGCGCTCACTCCAGCCCCTCCAACGCCTTCCGCACATCCCTGACAACCTCCGCCGCAACAGCAGCAGTCTCGCACTCGAAATCATACCTTTTCGTCTCCTGCGCCCCAGCAGCGCCAGCAGCCCCGGGCGCACTGACTCCAGCCCGGTAAACCAACACCCGCACAATCCGCGGATGCTTCCTACTAACTTTAACGCCCACAATACTGCCCATAGCCACATTAGTCACTTTCCCGCCTCCCGCGCCCGCTTGGCCCATGACTCCCGGCGTGCCTGGTGGTGCCGCGGGGAGGATTTGCAGGTACTCGGGCGTGATGATTAATGTCCTAGGGTGCGAGGGCGCGAAGGAGAGAGGTTGTTTGCGGAGGACAGAGTATTTCTTTCCGCCGATATCCAAGCCTAGGCCAAGGCCCAGACCAAGGTTGAGGGTAGGGCCGGGGTTGGCGTAATGCGTCGCCGCCGTAGGGTAGAGACCACCGGTACCTTTCTTACCTCTACGGCCACCGGAAGCTGGACCGCCGCCAGGAGTAGTGAGATTGTCCAGTTCGAGCGGGGCGTTGGGGCTGCTGCTTCCTGGGGACCCAGAGAGGCCGAGACCGAACATACCGTCCCCTCCTGCTCCTGCGCCGATGAAGCGGCGGCGGACGAGGTCGAGGCTGAGTTTTTCGCCGAGCGCTTCGACGGTGCGGTCGGAGGGCGCGACGGTCTGGGTGCCGTGGACTTTGAGGACGTAGAGGGCTTTTTCGAGCTGGAGCTTACGACAGCCTTCGGCGAGGATTTCAGCGATGTAGGTGTCTGTGGTCGTTTCGATAGTGAGAGTGGTGGAAGAGAAGGTGTTGGGGTCCGTGAAGTGGAGAGTGATGGTTTTGGGGGGTCCGATGCGGGGGGTGGATTGTGCTTCGTCGCGTTGTGGAAGGTCGAGGGCGTTGCCTGTTTCTTTGCGGAGGGCCGAGGAGGCGAACGAGGGCCCTGTAATGGGGTGGCGGGGTGCTTGGAGGGCTGGGGTTGCGGAGCGAGAAATTTGGGCTGAATGATCGGTGTCTGCTCGCAGGGCTGTGGTCGGGCGTTGCTGCGTGTCGCTTGGGCCAAGACGTGGTGTTGGCATTGCTGAGGTGTTGGGAGTGCCAATAGCGGAAGTGCCAATCGAAGGCGTGAGAGCTTCGTTGTCTTTGAACTGCTCATCCGTCGCTCGCACGAGACCAAACTCATCCCAAGGCATGTCTCTCGCTCGTCGTTGAGGCGGCCGATTGTTGTTCGAGGTGAAATCCGTAACTGGTCTCGTACGCACGAGTGCAGGAAAGTCAAAATCGACTTCTTCGTCCTCGACAATGCGGAGCGTCCAGCGGTTGATATTAGCTTCTCCATCGCCATCGTCGCCTACAGCAGGCTCAAAGTCTTCCTCGTTATACCTCCACAAGCTCAATCCAATGAGATCAGTAACCTTGACCTTCTCGCCCTCTTTCTGTCGACGCATAGGAACCTCGAGCGCTCTACTAGGAGTCGATGAGAACGGAGCGTAGATCTTGATCCACAGCGGACTGGCCTCGCCTTTACCACTCAGCCCTGCAAAGCGCTGGAAAGGCTTGTCGTTGCTCTGTCCGGGACTATCGCCTTTAAGAGCCATGGTAATGAGTGATGGCGGGGCCAGTGAAGTTATTCGTTGGCCTGGTGGTAGCTTTGGTAGCGGCTTGACAGCAACGGCTCCTTCTTGATTGCCAAGAGAAGCATCGGCAGGCTGTGCTTTGACTGCAAGAGGCATGGAAGGTGGCGCTTTCAGTGGACTGATGTCGGAACTGATCCCTTGCACGCCAACCACGCCCAACCCAAGCAGTGAAGTCGAGTCCGCAGTTCCAGCATCGACCTCAAATTCATCACTCAGATCCGAAGCCTCGCCTACATCCGAGTCGAGCTCACTCTCGCCACCCTCATCTTCTTCCCGCCCCGGCAATGGCACTTCTTCCTCCTGAATCCGCTCCGCAAGATGCACCCTCCTCTGCCCACCCGGCCTCCCAGGCAATTTCCTGCCAAAAGCCCCGGGATCAAGCGAATCGTTATCGGAGCTCATCTCACTACTCGTAGTCGTACCTCTCCTCGCCCTCTGTTTGATCGCCTCCACCTGCCCTAAACTGCCCCTTCTCAGACCCTGCCCGACAGCTTCAGGTGGCCGCGACGGACTCGTAATCATCAATGCTGGCCCATCATCCCCATCGAGCGGTTTCGTTGGCGAAGACTTGGATCGATCTCGTACAGGCATCTTGGCAAACTGAATACCCCGCGCAGCAGACTTCTCCTCGTCATCGCTCTCGTCGCTCTCGAGGTCCGAACTATCCTCCTCGTCGAGCATCTCTCTCCGCGTCCGTTGGCGTCTCTTCCGCTCGTTAGCGGCCATGAGAGCGCCGGCAGGGATGGTATCCTCGCTCCCGGCTCTCCCGGTGACCATTCCCCCCGCACCTTCATCCCTCTCCCCTCCACCCTCCTCTAGACTTATCCCTCGTGCCCGAGTCGGAGCACGAAAGTAACTCGCAGCATCCGCCCCAGCAGCTCCAGTAGTAGGGATCGGCGGACTGTAACATCGTTTCACTGCTTGAGTGTCGGGAAGCCATCCTGCGGCGCGGAAAGCTGGGTTGTTAAGCACACCAGTAGGGAGGTTTATTAGACGTTCGCCGACGCCATCGCCGACGTGGCGGTGGTGGGTGAGGAAGGAGAGGCGGAGTTGGTAGGTGGTGAAGTCTTCGTTGAGGAGGAGTGACATTATTGTGTCAATGTCACATTGCAGCGAGTGTCGTTGACCGGGTAAGGCCAGCTGGGTTGGTTCAGGGCGAGGTGGAGAGTGTGGGGTAGCGCGAACCTCGCCGTCGTTACCGCTTTGGGAAGTGGGGGTTGCGGATGTTCGGGGGTGTCGTTTCTCGAACTTCGACATTGAATGAACCTCTGTTGCATAACGACTATACATCATGGCACTCGTAGCATACTCCGACAGCGAAGAGTCGGACACCGAAGCTCCTCCAGCACCGGAGCCGAAGTCATCCACCACCCAGCCTGTCGCTGCAGCAGCGTTCCAAAAAGTCGAGCCGCGCAAAATCAAAGTCGACCTTCCAACTCTGAAATCTGAAGTCGAGGATGCGGCTGTTGAACCACCAGCAAAGAGGGCGAGGACAGCTGGTGCATTCAGCGGCTTCAATGATCTCCTGCCTGCGCCCAAAAAGCCTGCAGGCGCAGTTGCGCTGGGCAGAGGTGTGAATTTGAAGACGAGTTCGGAGGCTGCGTTCAGTAGAGCGCCGGTCAGTGAGGATGTGAGGGGCGACGGAGAGGATGGTGGGATCGAGCGGGGAGCTGAGACTGAGTTGGCGAAGAAGGTAGCGGTGGAAGCCAAGCCGGTGGGGAAGTCGACCAAGTTCAAGCCTTTGAGCGTACAGAACGGGAAGAAGAAGAAGAAGCCTATACCGGTCTCCGACAAACCGGCGACGAATACTTCGACTACGGTCACAACCGATGGAGATGCACAAACCGCAGCAGACCGGACAGAGCAAGTCGTGGAAGCACCAGCAGCACCACCACCCAAACCAAAGCGGTCGCTCTTCTCTGTGCCCCAACCCGACGAGCCAACTGTATCAGCCGAACCAACAACATCGACATACGAGTCAATGACAACACAACCCGCCCCCATACCCTCAGAAGCCGACCAGTCAACTCAACAATCCTTCACGAATGCTACACCAGCACCTTCCAAGAACCTCTCCACCCTAGCCTCAGACCTCAACCTCTCAACTTCCGAACGACGCCGCCTCTTCGGCCGCCACGCCAAGCACCCAGACGACATCAACATCGCCCACTTCAACATGGACGCCGAATACGCCTCCAACGAGCAAGCCCGCCAAGCCGGCGAGACCATCGAACACCGCGCCGTCAAGTCCATCGCCCCGGGCAAACACAGCCTCCAACAACTCGTCAACAACGCACGATCCCAACAGGAAGGGCTGGAAGACAAGTGGGCAGAGGGACGGCGGAAGCGGGGCAAGGGACCGGCTTGAGGGTGTGTGTACTCATGATTGAAATGGTATGTGTGAGTACCAATCAAAGTTTTAGCAGGTCAACTTCGCCCTGGTATTTTGGCAAAGCCTGATCTCATCTCCCCACCCCAGCAATCCGCACAACGACCTTTGTGAACATATGCAGCCAGGGTATCAAAGCAACGCCGCAAAAATAAAACCAGCCCCGACCAGCCCACTCCACTCCGAGAGCACATCATACCCATAGCCCTCGCATCAAAATGCTCAATAACCTCGTTACTTTTTCTCCCATCCCACCCACATCGACTTACCTTCCCTGACTTCATGTTTGGCCCATCCCTCTCTCTCAAAAGACCTGCGAACTCGAATACAACGGCTCCAGGATCCGCCAACTCCACTCCGCAATTCCATCCATCTGCTTCACATCCTTGATCCAGTCCAACATCAAATGCGCCGTCCTCTGGATCTCCTCCGCGTTCACCTGCCCCTCGCAGATCACCCTCAAACACTCATTCTCCGTCGTCATCCGCAGGATCAGCAGGATCCCCATAAAATTCTGCGTCCAAGCGAATAAATGCGGAACAAGACGTTTCTTATTCTTCGGCGGCGCCATCGCCATCGTCCAGAGACAAGCCGATTTTATAGCGAGAGCGCAGCAGTTCTCATCGTCTGTGCTCATGAGTTCGGGGAAGTGGAGCGCTTTGTAGACGAAGGGGCGGTACATCATGAAGCGCGCGTAGTAGAAGCGGGTGCGGAGTTGGGCGGTCACGACGTCGAGGTTGAATTTGTGGCCGATGGGCACGTGGCCTTGGTCCGGGGAGAAGAGGGGTTCGGCGGGGCGGCGGACGTTGGGGGCGGTC
>JAABUL010001932.1_pt1 | contig 36674 bp, 49 predicted proteins | sample 5559151 | NCBI WGS metagenome assembly JAABUL01 (sample SAMN10711876, study PRJNA513368) | rock metagenome | isolation source: Antarctica rocks | place: Antarctica: Victoria Land, Pudding Butte sud | reverse complement strand
TCCCCACCCCCTCCCTCATCCTCCTAAAATGCCGCTCACTCAACCACGCCGCCTGCTGCAGCAGAAACGCCAACTCAACATTGAACTCCTTACTCAGAGCCGCCCAGTCAATGGTCTTAGGTCCACTAGAAATGAGTTTCCATAATGCCTGGTCTTTGGTAGAATCCCAGGTAACGGGGGCAGGGTCCTGGAACGAACTTCGGGAGAAGGGGAGGCGGATGAGGAGGGTGTAATGCGGAGCCTGCTTGGGCTCTACATCTGCTTGGTTCGTTTCCTCACGAGGGAGACGAGCTGGCAGAGTATCACAGTCCTGGGAAAGGTGCGGTAGACGAGATGTGTTTGTTGAAACTGGGCGGGAGTGAGGTTTAGTTGTCGTCTTCCGAGATGCATCGGTTGATGATGAGGGAGACATGGTTGCGATTTTGCGGATTGCAGGGATGTTATCGATGGCCCATTCTGTCGTTCGATGGATTTATTCTCAATCAAGACCAGAAGAGCAAGTAAGGTGAGGTTCAATGGTCTTGGCATGTCATGTGATCAGATGAAACATATTGTACTTGGAGACTTTGATCGTTGCTCCGTCTTGGAATAGACGGAGATCTGATGAATGTTGAGGGAATGTCGCAAAGTGGTGGTGTTCATCTTTCAGGTGTTCGCTTGCAAGCTACGAAGTTAGAAGCCCAAGACCACCACTGCAGCTTCATACCACAAGTCTGGCCGCTTCAAGCACGCCTCAACCCCATCATACGCCCACAACCCAAGCCTCAGCCTCTAGATCGTAGTCTCATACGCCACCGGCACAATGCTCTCAGGCTTATTGTCCTTCGCGCTCACCGTCCTCGCGCCCCTCGGCTGCGCCGCCTGCCTCTTCAATGTCACCTGCTCCCCACCCTCCTTGGCCTGCTTCCGCTTCGCCGCGTTCTCCTTGACGCGCTCGAGGAAGGAGGCGCGCGAGCGGGAGTGGCGGACGTGCTCGATGCGGACGTTGACGCGCTTCTCGATGTAGCGGTTGCCGACTTGCTTGTAGAGGATGACGCCGACGGCGGATTTGGTGACGTTGTAGACGACACCGGTTTTGCCGTGGTAGACTTTGTGGGGCTGGGTGGTACAGTGTTAGCGAGGTGGTGGTGGGGGTGCTGGAGGGAGATGCGTGGTGCGGATCCCGAGCATGTTTTGTTGGGGGTGTGGACTCACCATGCCCTTCTGGACTGCACCGTTTGCGACGACATCGACGACGTCTCCGACTTTGTACTGCTTGAGGTATGTCGAGAGCGGGATCATGCCCGTCTTCTTGAACTTGCGCGAGAAGGCTGTTGTCCCATGTCAGTCGTTTGTTCCTTCTCTCACGCCATTCTTTCTGCATTTCCATGCTTCCTCCTTCCATCGGGATAGACGATGGACTGACCATAGCGCGTGCCGGCTCTGAGACCTGCGGAGTGACCCATTGTGAAGGACTAATGGCTGTCAAATGTTAGTGGGTGTTGGAGGGTAGATCGAAGGCTTCGCGCATACGTTGTGGTCTCGGTTTCTGCAGTGCTGTTGTCAGTATCACGTCTCACAGATTTCTGCTGGGATGAAACTCACGTTGTTGTCACTACCGACGCTTGTGTGTTCGTCCTGGTCAATCTCGAATCTTCAAAATGCGAGGTGCTCGGAGTCTTGGCGCACAGATAATTTAGCGAGACGCTAGTGAACCACCACTTCGAATTTGCGACTCCATCTCAGAAACTTCGAATGTCACAGCGACTGCAACCGCACACACAACACCATGGCGCCGTAAGTACACAACTTACCGAAGACGTCGCCGCAGATACGAAGATGAGCGAGGTCTGCAAGAGCGCGAGCATGGGATGTGGGGTCTTGAAGCATCACGAGATCACGGCATTGTAAAAAGGGCATCGAGCGCTGTGGGTGTGGAAAGCCTTGAGAACCTGGGCAGATGAACGAAGATTGGGTTCTTTCATACTGGCTCTTACGCGATTCATGGGCGGCCGTGATGCTCTGAAGGACAATGCCATGCTCGATCGCCCACGGCTTCAAGACCATGCTCCAGCCGACTCGCGCTCTTGCACCTCGCACATCCCCATACTGCGACGACCCTTCGAATGTTCACCACAGCACAGAAGCTCCTTGCTAACATCTGCCACAGACGCAGTTACTCCAAGACCTACAAGGTCCCACGTCGTCCCTTCGAGGCCGCTCGTCTGTACGTCACATAACCCAAGGCCACTGAGCGCGAGCTTGTCTCCACTCAAGTCTATGGTATCCTAACAAACATCACAGCGACTCCGAGCTGAAGGTCGTCGGCGAATACGGACTCCGCAACAAGCGCGAGGTGTGGCGTGTCCAGCTTACGCTGTCCAAGATCCGTCGTGCTGCTCGGTATGGCATACACTCATTGCTTTGAACACTCGAACAGACATGCTGATTATTCTGCAGTCAGCTCCTCACCCTCGACGAGAAAGACCCAAAGCGTCTCTTCGAAGGCAACGCCCTCATTCGCCGTCTGGTCCGTGTCGGTGTTCTCGACGAGTCCCGCATGAAGCTCGATTACGTGCTCGCCCTCAAGACCGAGGATTTCTTGGAGCGTCGTCTGCAGACCTGCGTCTACAAGCTCGGCCTCGCCAAGTCCATCCACCACGCCCGTGTGCTCATCCGCCAGCGCCACATTCGGTACGTCTTTCACCTTCACAGAACATCATGAAGTACTGCCGGCTAATATTTCCATCTACCCCACAGCGTCGGCAAGCAGATCGTCAACGTCCCATCCTTCATCGTCCGCCTCGACTCCCAGAAGCACATCGATTTCGCGCTCACGTCGCCCTTCGGTGGAGGGCGTCCCGGCCGTGTCAGGAGGAAGAAGGCCAAGGCTGCCGAGGCCAAGGAGGAGGGTGGTGACGATGCTGAGGAGGAAGAGGAGTAGATGCTGGCCTTGCAGAAGCGGAGTCGTTCGAGCGGCGTCTGATGCATCATGCATGCCGGGCGTTCAGCTGAGCAGCAGCACCGGGGATGGGAGGAGAGCTATGGCATGATGAGGAGGAGAGCTTTCAGTATGCTATGAAGTCTCTCAATTAACCATGTTCCACATTGTCTACCTTCCATTCATTTAATCTTGTTTTTTCATATCAGTGTCGCGGCACCGCGCTCACTGGGCCTTCGTGCGCTCACTGCCACCGTTGATGACACGTGATCATGAGGAGGAGCTCTGCTATAAAGGGAGGCGATCCTACTCATCTCATACCTTTCTTCTTTAACAACACCTCGACACCATGGTGGCTCTACCAGCCAAGACGACCAAGCGGAAGGCGGAAGATGCTTTGGGCGGAGAGGCGAAGAAGTTCAAGTAAGCCTTCCAATATGGCCGCTTGGAGTTCACCGACTGACCGCGATGGGTAGATGCGACTATACCAAAGTCATCACCGTGACCCTTGCCAAAAATAATCTGACCACATCGCCCAAATACAGAAGGCTTTCATCGTTCACGAAGACCTTCTCTACCACCACGCGCCACTCGCCGAGTCCTATCTGAAACCTCCAACCGCGACACGACCAAATCCGCATATCTGGATCTCCGGCCACTGGCCCGATGCCTTCGAGACATACCTACAGTGGCTCTACTCATCAGACAGCGACCTCGCCCGCCTCCTTCTTGCCAAAAAACAAGACGACGAGAAGCATGCCCACATACACGATGACGATTTCCACGAATCCTTGACTACCTACGAATGGACTCGATTCTGGGTCCTAGCGCATTCTCTGGGCGACTACAGCTGCTGCAACAAGGTCATCGACGTCCTTCTTGAGGCCGCTGGCGATGGTACCATTTTGGTACATTCTGGCCATGTCGAGGCGGCGCTCGGGGGTACTGAGGATGGCTCTGCGCTGAGGAAGTGGGTTGTCGATGAGTATATTGGTGGAGCTACGGTTAAGAGTTTCTGTGAAGATGAGGGCAGGCTGCCGGAGGGGTTTGAGAATCTTGCTTTGAGGAGAGTTTTGGGGAAGAAGGCGGCCGGTGAGGAGTTGGTTAAGCCTATTCGGAAGGATGCTTCTCAGTACCATATCCATGCGGCGGGCGAAGCACGTTGTGCTTGAGGGAAGATAGGGGAGGACAGAGAGGTGAGCTCGAGCCCGAGGGTTGGCATGCAGAAGCCGTCCAAAACTTAGGTGAGACTCAAAGCGAGGGTTCTCTTCGTCATCATTTCTGGCATCATGTGATGTTCACTCTCGGTTTCTGATGTTCACATGTGATCAGCATATGGAACTAATATAAAGAATACCGCCTCCTTCTCCTTCCTTACAAACTCAACAACATCTCATCACTATGGCGACAGCCAATTCAACCAAGCGGAAGGCGGACGATGCGTTGGGAGGAGATACGAAGAAGTTGAAGTAAGTGATCTATACCTACCTACCCTGGCTTGCGGTATTAATTACGGATGACAGATCCAATTACGGCAGAGTCATCCCTGTGATCATCGGGACCGCAACCTTCATGGTTCACGAGGACCTACTCCACCTCGGTGTTCCTGCCGCAACGATCCCACAAGGCGCCCCAGTAGTGGTACACGTAGGACCGCAGATCATCTTGGAAGGCCATCTAGCCAGTACCTTCGTGCTCTACCTCGACTGCTTGTACTCTGCGAGCCACGACTTCCGAATCATGGACGAGAATCTCAAGAAGAATTGCACCAAATCTATCTACATGATAAGGATCTGCGAGTGCTACATACGGCTCTGGCTGCTTGGTGATCATTTCAAGGACAACACGTTCAAGAACAAGGTCATGAATAAGCTTATCGGAGAGACCAGCACCGGTCGTATGTTCATCTTTCGCAGCCAAATCACTATGGTATTCGACACAACTGACGCTACTTGTGTGCTCCGAGCATGGGTGACAGATTCCTTCGTAGCGGGAAAAAGTGCTGCAGATCTGGAGCGCTACAAGTCATTCATGCCACATGGCTGGCTTCGAAGGCTTTGCTATGCGACGGATCGTGGAGAAGATCAAGAACGGGGGACATCTAGGCATACCAAGGCTGGAAGATGCGGGTCAGTATCACTGCCACGAGCAAGGGGAGGGAGAGTGCATCTGAGGAGAGGACGAGCAGACAGGAGTGCTGTGGTTCCAAGATTGAGCCGGGATAGGACAGGTCCGTGAGTTGGCAATTAGGAGCAGTATCGGAATGGCTCCCGAGAAGACTTGGGCTCGTGACTGGGGAGTCGTCAAAACCAAACGAAAGCGTCAAAGTCTATGAAATCTACAGCGAAGGTTCACTTCACCATCACCTGATATTTTTCACAGCAGCTTAATCAATCGGTTTCTGACGTTCACATGTCCTCAAGGTAGATGTAAAGCATCCTGGCTGCTCGTCTCTCTTCTTAAACCACCCAACACCACTTCGAAACCATGGCGACTTCGTCAGCCAACACACCCATGGCCAAGCTGAAGGCGGACGATGAAATAGGAGGGGTGGCGAAGAAGTTCAAGTGAGTAGGCTGCTACCATCTGCCTTCTGCGAAGACTGACCTTGCATTCCAGGCCCGGATTTGGCGGTATCATCAGCATCGTGGTGGGCATCGAAGGGCAGACCATGAATGGAATCTACAAAGTCCATGAATACCTCTTCTTCCACAATGCACCACTCTTCAAAACTCGCGTCCAGACTACAGCTTTGGTTCCAGACAGACACATCTGCATCAGTTGTCAGTCCGGCAAACTGGTCAGATTCTACCTCACCTACATCTACACCCTCACGGTGGATCTTACAAAGCTTGCCCACGAAGCGGTCGAGCAGTGGCTGCCGGAGTCAGATGTAGAGAACTACCAGAAGCTTCGCAAATGGTATGTGACGAATCAATTGATGTGCGTCTGGGTGCTGGCGGATGTCCTCGGTGATAAAGCCTGCAAGAACAAGATCATGGATATTCTCATCAAAGAAACTTGCGCGGGGCGGCTGGAGATCGGCCTAGAAGCTATCGCTATTCCAAGCGACGAAGGGTCCTTGTGCTCTGCGCGACTGGGCTATGGATAGCATTCTGGGGAGCTTGAACGCCACGTCTTTAGCACATTACCAACATCTTCTTCCGCCGGGCTTCGAACGTGAGGCACTTTTGAGGGCCGTGGGAAAGTTGGGGCGGGCAAGGGGCTCGCAAAGCCGAAGGTCAAGGATGCTTGTCTTTATCATTGCCATGAGCCAGGCGAGCCGAAGTGTTCCTGAGAGGTCCACGACGGCAAGACACGATCTCAAAAGTTTCGTCCTGGCCATGGTTGCGGGAAAAGCATAGCGAGCTTTCAAAGAGGATCGATATGCAGAAATTGAGACCGGGTGTTTTCGCGGAGGGAGATGGCGAGCATATTACCGTCCATTCACATCACATAGGAACGACATTGGTGCTGTCGAACATTGGTCTCGATCACCTCGTGGCCACACTTCTCTTCCGACTCACTTTGTAGTATCAGCTTCTAAATGAACGAGTCAAGATCTGGCATGTGTTATGATTCCGTCGCTTTCTAGAATATTGCCTTTGGAACATGCACAGCCATTCATTCCAACCTCACTTCGTTAAATTCAGCTGTCAATTCAATTGGTTCATTCTTCGTACTTATTCTCACGACCTGCCAACAACGCATCAGACTTTGACGCCATGGCCGCCGCAACATCGCAGGAGGCTCTGCTCGAGGAGGTAGAGAGACTGAGGGCAAGACTGAAAGATTACGAGCCTGCAATTGCGACACTCACCGCAACCCTTAAGCGCAAGGCAGACGGCGAGTTGGGAGCAGAGGCAAAAAAGTTCAAGTGAGGGAGTTACCTAACCTGTGTTTGCTCGGACGCTGACCTTGATTGCTAGGCCTGACCACTCCACATGCGAGGCCAAAGCCGTTGAGCCCAAGGTTGTTACGGTCGTGGTGGTATCGGCTAAAGACAAAATGGAAGTTTTCCTTGTGCGCGAAGACTTACTGTATTCCCGCGCCCTCAACGTCAAGAACTGGCCCAACACCACCACCATCATAAAACCTGGTAGACAAATCAGAACCACTGGCCGAGGACCTACGACCTTCAAGCTGTATCTGAGGTGGATCAGCTCACCGCAAGGAGATCTCGCGTCTTACGCCAGAATGCTGCTACAACAAACGATGATCGAAGGAGCCCGCGACACTCGCATGCCACGCCTCCTCATCACCATCCTCGTGAGTCTATGGGCACTCGCAGACGAGCTCGGCGACAGCGCGTGCAAGAACAGCGCAATGGACACTCTGATCGTGGAACACGCAACGGGCCGGTTATCTGTCCCTCCCACCCTCATCCACCCGCTGCTTGAAAGAGGTGGACTCACTTCCCATGTTAGTCGTTGGCTCCTGGATCACTGCGTAGCGAGAATCACTGTGAAAATTCTAGACACGCATCGAGGGTCTTTGCCGGCTTACTTTGAAGGCCTCGTTCTTCGAAGGATCTTGGAGAAGAACGAAGCCGGCGAGGCTTTGACGATACCAGCGCTGGGAGATGCTTGCCGGTATCATGACCATGGAGAGGGCGAGCCGAAGTGTACTTGATCTCGATCGGAGAGGCAGGGCATGGAGTCGGTGTGCTTCGAAGCTTGAGTCTTGACCGTAATGGAGTTGTTGTGCTTTGAAGCTTGAGTGTTGATCGTTAGAGGCGAGGTTGTGATGACTACGGCCAGAAGTCGGCGTTATCGCGTAGCAGAATGCTCCGTCCAAGCCATGGTCGCGGAGTGAGTGAAGCAAGCTTCTGGGGAGGATAGATACGCGGAGGTAGCAGCTGCGACCCAAGATCCTGTGATCGTCAGTCTCAATGCTCCACTTGACCACATACTCTCCCGACTCTCTATAGCTGCCTGGCAGAACCAAGATCTGGCATGAGATGATTGCATCGCCTTCCAACGTGGTTCGAGATCTGTGCTACCCGTGGAACATCTTCGTTTGTTCACATCAAAGCGTGCCACTGACTCACAGTGTTCCATCACCTTAGACTCCACACTGCTGAAAGCAAAGATAGACATCATGGCCCGCTTGGAAGCTGAGCTGGCGGCAGAATGTCTGTCTAGCACCACCGCCACTGGAAACCCCGAAACGATGGCAACCATGGCACCAACCCAAGCACCCCAAAACAAGCGCAAGGCGGAGGACACGTCAGTGAAAAACGCGAGAAACTCAAGTGCGTGGACAGACTCACCGATTCACAGACCGCGTGCTAATTTCTGCAAATAGATGTCCCAGTTGTGCGAGCGAATCTGCCCCCAAGATGGTGACCATTGTGGTCCAATACGAGGAAGATAAGCAAGAGGGAATCTTCACCGTCGCCGAGTCTTTGCTCTATCGTCGCTGTCCAAAGATCCAGAATTGGCCCAATACCACGTTCATCATCCAGCCTGGCAGATAGATCTACATCGCTGGCTACCATCCAGAGCTATTTGAGACGTACCTGAGGTGCATAAATTCGCCGGAAAGAGACTTCGGAATTCAAACACGGATCTCGAACGCACACGTCCGCATAGGGCACCTGATACGCCTCTTCCACTTGGTAGAGCTGCTTGGCGACGAGGAGTGCAAGGACGGGACTCTGGGGGCTCTCACTACTGCACGTGACTCAAGTGTGCTAGGCCTGCATCCCTCCCATTTCGAAGTCATCTTTTCCAAAAGTGATTCGAACTCGGCGTTGAGGAAGTGGGCACTCGACATGTTCTTGATGGGCAAGTCGAACGTGGAATCGGACGAGCACAAACAGCTGTTGCCAAAGAATTTCGAAGGCATGGTCTTCAGGAGAGCCATGCAGAGGGTCAAAGGCGGCGAGCGTCTGAGATTTGTAGAGCCCGGAGATCCTGGCAACCATCGTCGCCATCTTTGAGCCGGACAAAATGTGCTCCAGGAGATACGATGGCGATACCGTTGACAAGATGGCAGCAGCGTGGAGTTCAGCCTCCATTCTGGAAGCCTCGCAGGAAGGCTTCGATAGATTTGGCTCTGATGGGCAGTGTGATGGGACGAACTTCTTGACTATTCCATTCTTGGTGAAAGACCAAACAACTTGAAGCATGAAGTGAAGTCGGCGAAAGCTGCGCCACCCGAAACAGCCACATCTGAAGTCTATAGCATCGAAACATCATCATCAAATAATCCTCTCATCTGTACAATCATCTCTTCTCAAACTGAATCATGGCATCGATACTGAAGCCCTCAATGCGCGCAGCAGAGACCAACATATGTCGACAATGCTTCCGCCTCCAAGCCCGACGCAACATCACGTCCATCTCAACACAGAACCCCAAGTCTGAGATCCGGTCACGATCGAACAATATATCATCAACGACTCGGCCATCACAAGCGGTTCGAGCTCGACCTATTCTCACGAAGCAAAATGCCCGACCCTTCTCCTCCACACCTCCAGCCTGCGCCTACAAAACCATAGAAGAAGCCAAAGCCCGCACCAAAATCGGCGTACGCCCTGGCCCCTCCCCTCCCCTCAAGTCCCACTAACACACTCTCCAGCCCTTCTCCTGGCAAGCAGGCGTCCTCTTCCTACTCGCCGGCGCCGGCCTCACAGTCTACTTCCGCTACGAAAAAGCCCGCATGGCCCGCGCCCGCGTCGCCGAAGCCAACAAAGGCGTCGGCAAACCCCTCGTCGGCGGGCCCTTCCACCTCACCGACATGCACGGCCGCGAGTTCACGGAGCAGGATTTGAAGGGCAAATACTCGTTGGTGTACTTCGGGTTCACGCACTGTCCCGATATTTGCCCAGAGGAGCTGGATAAGATGGCTGGGATGATCGATATCGTGCGCGAGAAGTACGGGGACGTGTTGAAGCCGGTGTTCATCTCCTGCGACCCTGCGCGGGATACGCCGGAGGTGATGCGGAGGTATCTGGTGGATTTCCATAAGGATATTTTGGGCATGACGGGGACGTGGCAGGAGGTGAAGGATGTGTGTCGCGCGTATCGGGTGTACTTTTCTACGCCGCCGGATGTGCAGCCCGGGCAGGACTATTTGGTGGATCATAGTATTTATTTCTATTTGATGGATCCGGAGGGGGATTTTGTGGAGGCGATTGGGCGGAATTTTACGGTGGAGGCGGCGGGGAGAGTGATTGGGGATCATGTTGCTGACTGGAGGGGGAAGATTGAGAAGTGATGAGGACCAGACGATCCGAACAGTGTATAACATGTGTAGATGGTTACCATTGACTTGGTTTATATTTCAGGTAACGCCTCTCCCAATTTGTGCGGAAGAATTCCGGGAAGTTTAAACATCAACTTCATCTCTCAACTTGACAACTCAGATTTTCCAACAACTCCAATCTTAATCCGAAGTAAGGCCTTTAAACATGGCGGAGTGCAATGCCATCATCCACATCCTCTCAAAAACCACCCGAAGTCAAAAGCAGTGTGACGAGACGGTAGAAACCGTACTGCGGACTTTACTTGCCAAAGCTGTAGGCCCAACAACGTGGCTTTCGGACTCGGTCTGCAAAATTGAGGCCAACCTGAACACCGCTGGCAGACCTCCGGCGTTGAGAGAGTGCCATCAGCTACGCACCTTGTCCGAAGTCCACGTCGTTGAAAAAGAGCACAATGTCGAGATCATCATCCAGCCTCTCGCGCTCTTCCGGCTCCACCAGACTCCCGGCCTGGCGGTATTCGATATGGATAGTACGCTCATCCAGCAGGAAGTCGTCGACGAGCTCGCCCGATCCGTCGGCCGCTACGAAGCCGTCGCTGCCGTCACCGAAGCTGCTATGCGTGGCGAACTGGATTTCGAGGCCTCCCTCCGCGCACGAGTGAAGGAGCTTAACGGCGTCTCTACTGAGATCTGGGAGACGCTGAAAAGCGATGTTATCACGTTTACGCCTGGCGCTCACGCCCTGATCAAGTTTCTAAAGCGGAAGGGGTGGAGAACCGCTGTTCTGAGTGGCGGTTTCACACCCCTAGCCTACTGGGTAAAAGACCAACTCGGTCTCGACTACGCTTACGCCAACCACCTTGCCGTTGACCCTGTCACCTCTACGCTGACCGGCGAACTAGAGCCCGACGCACCGATCGTAGGCGCGGAGTTAAAGCGGGAACTACTGCTGAAGCTTGCCGCAGAGAACGGGATTCCGGTGGAAAGGACGATTGCGGTGGGGGATGGGAGTAATGATTTGCTTATGATGGGCGCGGCGGGGCTGGGGGTGGCGGTTAATGCGAAGCCGAAGGTGCAGGAGGCGGCGCCGGCGAGGGTGAATGGGAGGTCGTTGTTGGATGTGGCGTTTGTGCTTGGGTTTGGGGAGGGGGAGGTGAGGGATACGCTGAACGAGGAACCGTGATGATCTGAACTTATTGTTGCGATTTTACGAAACAAAAGGCAATGAGGGGCGGTCAGCCTTCACGACACGGTACGACGTCTGTCTCGAACGCTCTGGTACACTTTCTCGAAATAATGAGAAAGTTTCGACGTCCCGAGAAGTAACGCACTGCTCTCAAACGCAACACCGTTAACATGGTCATAGCTAGCATGGCGTCTGAGACGACACAAACATGGCCCAGCCAGATCAAGGAGGCAGCGAGGACGACTTGTGATTACAGGGCTCCGGCAGCTTTTCACATTGGTTGGCCTGAAACGGGGTGTGCTGGAAAATCAGAGCTGGAAGTCAAACAGAGCGAACATCGTAACTCTGCCGTGATCGCGGTCTCGTGATCTCATAGCTCAAGATGTAGTAGAACAATCTGAACAGTAGCTAGCCATTGCCTCATGGCTCGGTGATCCCTCCATCATCTCATGCACCCTTAACGCCATAAGCAATACTCAGCACCCGAATCGTCAGTTTCAAGCGGGTTGCCACATTACTAAGTCAGCACAAGCAATCCATGACAGTCCTTTCGAAGTTCTCACCGGAATCTCCTCCATCCGACACCAAATCTCCACCCCGGTCATATTATCAAACCCCTCGTGCCACGTCCCCACCCTCGTCAGCTCCTTCTCACTCATATCCTCATACCTCCCCGCCGTAGCCGCCGCCTGCTTATCACCAGGCAAATTCCCGAGTAGCACGATCCGTCTCAGAATGGGTAGGAGCTCGAGCGCCATGATAGCGTCCATACTTTTCAGCGCGGAGAGCGAGAGCGCTACCTGCTTCGTCGCGAGGGACAGCGGGACCATGTACCCGGCTTGATAGAGCAGTGTGGCCATGGAGGCAGTGATGGCGAAGTGGAGTTGCATCTGCAGGATTATTGTGGCTTTGGTCTGCGGCTGGGTTTTGGTTGGCGGGGTCGTGACTGTTACGGAGACTTCCACCGACGGCAAGGCTTTTCCGAGAGAGCTGAGATCCATGTCGGTGTATGTTCATTTGAAGTCGCGGTACGGGATACTTCGTGGTGGTGTGATCGGTTTTGATGATTGGCGGTCCTGTGGGGGGGTACGGGGTGCGTTGTACTGATGACGGTGAGGCAGAATGCGGGTCAGAGACTGCGTGCGCCGTGGATGACGTAGGGAGGCTCTGGGGGTCTGATGCACAGCGGAAGCCAGTGGGAGGTTGATGGCTGGAGGTCTATGTGTCGGTCCATCGTGTATGTACTGAGAGCTCTCCCAGCGTACCTTCTTCGAGGTACACCATGGTTGACGAGGGTATGACCTCTTCGGTGCGTTATTCGTTGACAAAGATCAAATAACGCTCAAAATTCGAGAATAAGCTCTCGGGTGATGTGGTGAAGGTATGGCGCCTTGCGGTGGATGTAGGAGTAAAGTGCAATGGGCTGTAATCCATCCATATAAGTTTCGCAGCAGTAGGGCCAGTCTAGGCGCATCCTCGACCCATTTTCAAAATGCCCGGGACGATTTCCGACACTGAATTACGCTCGATCGCCGATCTGGCTGCGATGTGGCTTCGCGGCACCATCGATGTCGGCTACTCCAGCTGCATCTCGACTTCATGTCATGCTCGTGGCCTCTCGCTCTGACTTTCAGTCTTCAACATTGCCCTCGAGAGTCTTCAGAGCGATCGCAAAGCTCTGGTCGTTTTTTCTGGCTACCATCCTGAATGGCATCGCAACAAAGGCCGCAGTCGTCGTGGAGGCTTTCACAGCTTGCGATACCAGTGAACCGACCTTCCACGCTCGTCCCGCGAAGAGCCTGGATCATACGGCGCTGGAAGAGAGAATTTGGACCCTCCTGAAGAGTCGATATGTCGCTGTCCGCGTTGCTGGTCTGTCGTCTCGGGAACGTCATGCGGAGATCATGCTTGGCCGTGATCATATTCCGGCGTCGCCACCATACTGACACATCCTGGAAGTCTCTACTGCTGTCCCCGGCCGTTCAAAGACGCTGCAGCGCGGATCGCGAAACTGTTTTGGTTCCGCTGATCGAGCTTGGTTTAAGGTCGAGCTCCCCATGGCAGGTTTCGGATACGGATTTCCACGGAATGCAGGGATCCTTGATATATGTTTCTGATGGACCGAGACGACTATGCTAAGCATCCTTGCGTGCTTCGTCTTGATCGCGTATAGTGGCTTCCACTTGAGGCCCTGGTGTGGTGCCTTACGAGTGGCCGCCGGCCCGTCTTGGCGGAGGCGACGGTCGTTCTATGCTTCCACCGCAGACTCCCCATCTCATTTCAATGGTCGAGTCCATGTTCACACGCTCACCCAGCTCTCCGACCTTTCCGAAGATACATATCCTCCACGACTTGTGCATCGGCACATATCGTGGTATTCTCGGCTGAGTGACCCTGGAGTAGGTGGCGAACCATTCAGCGGTGGGTACAATGATGGCACATCGAACATGTTGCAGATCGTTTCGTCGAAAGGCGAAGAGGTACTGCTATACTTGGTCGTTGCGAAAGGAGGAGAGCGAGAGGACAAGGTGAGGTCGCCCATTTCTTCTCGGCGGACTTAGCTCCGGCCGCTCCCTTGGCTCATTTCGCCCTGCTATGCCGTTGCAGAACCTCTTAGTAAGTTGCAAACGTGCTGGTAAGGTAATACGGCGAAGAGAGAAGTGTAGCGGTAAAGTACTACGAGCCTGAAAGGACTAACAACATACAGCCGGACGATACTCCGGCCAGCAAAGGCCAGGCCGGTCTCGATACGCCCATTTTCAAGCACGAATCTGCTTCCTCTCACTCACCTCGACAATCTGTAGGGATCGTTGAGTCCGCGGAGAGAGATATTTACTCAAGGACGCTGCAGAGTCCTTCCAACCACTCATTTGGCAGCGGCAAGCCAACAGGTCTCACACGCATACGTTGCAGCTGCGGTGTACACTGCTGGACACTCACAATCCGGATGCAAGTAAGACACATGCTCGGTCGTCTGGAGGAAGTGTCAGCGGTACAACTATGAAGGTAGGCCACGATTTCTATCCGGCAAGGTATATCTCAGACTATGGAGCAGGAGGAATACGCATAATGCTTGCTTGCCATCTTTTTTCCATATACCTACAGTAACGGATAGCAGGGCTAGCAAGTGTCTCGGAGCTGCCATTGAGTTCGAAAACGTCCCAGAGCGTCGTGTGATGCTTGATGCTGTCTCGGAGATCCCTTCCACCGGTCAATCTGACATTTTCGTCAACGAAGTCCAACTATGAACGCAAAAGATATCTCGGATGACCAACCAGCCAGAACTTCTGTGTCACTTCATCAAGGCTCAACTTAACGAACATGGGATGCCTGCAACGCACCGAGTTTATTGAAACCGCTAAGTAGACAGATCATCCTCCCGCGAAGCCCCGACAGATCTCGGGGACGCTGCCAGCTTGTCCAGATAATCCTGCAGCTGCTCTACATAAGTCTCCTGCAGGCCTTCGCCGCGCTTCCAGGTGACATGGAAACTCAACTCGCCGCCGGTTCGCAGCTTCGCAAACGTCCCCATTAGAACGGCCAGGTGCTGGAAGTATCGCCAGTCGATATAGACTTTGCAGTCGTCGCTGGAATTGGTTTGCCACCGCACGTTCTCCGGCTTCGATCCATCTTCGAGACGCGGGAGCGATGTGTCGATTTCGATGTGCAGAGATGACATTGAAGGGAGTTGACGCCATTCGTGCCGCCAGTCTTCGGCGAGAGCGGTAAGATCAAGGTATTCGATGGGATCCCAGCCAGCCTTCGACCCCAGGTTGCGGCATACAGCGAGTGTTTATCTTTCGGCGAGCGGTTGGAGAAGAGCGATTGAGAGGCGGATCTTGCGATCTTCTTGCTGTGCGAGCTCCGATGCGGTCGTCAACAACTTTGCCAGGCCTTGCGGGTTTTGTATCTTGTGTTGTTCCATGGTTTTCGACTTCTAGGCCGCGGGCAACGCCACAGCTTGGGTGCCAGGATGTTGTTTGAAAGGTTTGGGGCATTCGTGCTCGCGCTGAAGTTCAATGGTAGGTACCTGGTGACTTTCAAACCTTCATACGATCAAGCCTGTCTGCAGTATAACGCCGGCGTGCAGATGCGGCACCGTCGATACGACTCTGAGGTATTGGACTACGAGTAGACGGTGCAGTTATCACCGGCTGGTACAGGTTGGTGGCACATGTGTATTCGAACAAAATGCTCATAATCCTTTCTGTCGTTGTTCCTTCATTGTCTTCAGCTCTTAGGCTTCAATCCAGATGGTTTTTGTTCGTCTAAAACTCTTAGAAGCTTCCATCATACTATTGTTTGCTTCGGTAAGTTTCCACGTCCTCTGAGTCGAGGTATAAATGAGCAAGGTCTGCCGCAGCAGATGACTAGGTAGTGTTCTTCCGTCTCATCCCCATTTTCACATGCAACACAACCTAGTCTCCATTAGTCTACCTATGACGGAGGTGCCTATTCTATTCCGGGTCTGAGCTTCGCTGAAGAACCTTCCTCCACCTTCTTGACCTCAGTGTTTGCTTCAACTATACCAAAATTTCGAACTAGTGGTATACCTCACCCAGAACCCACTTCCTGCATCAAGGAGTCGATAAACATCAACGACTACTCCTGCGATACTCAACGCTATTATACACAACTACAGTTAGTACGCTACCCTCAGCATGTATTGGCAAAAGCGTTACCATCGCTAACGTCGCCGCAGTACCTCTTCCAATCCACAGCCCAAGATGGCGTCCACCACCGCTACCGTCTCGACCACTGTACAGGCTTTCATCTGGACACCGGCACAGGATCGCATGTTGCTCCTCTATGCGCTGGGCCGCTACATCACTGCTCATGAATACCGCAGAATCGCTCGCACAATTCCCGGTAAGTTCAATTCGGACGGAAAACATAAGTGTTTACCCTGCGAGTGCTACATCTTACTAACCTCGTCCTTCTCTACATGGCGCCCAACCCCCCAGGCGGTACAACAGCGTCTTGTAACGTTACGCAGCCAGCAGGTTGCGGTGCTGGCGGTAGCTAGCCTGGCGAGCCCTACGACCACCATCCCCGATCCTCTGCCATAAGACGGAGCATACAGATAGTCTATGATGCTGGATCGGGTAGTGTTGGTAAGCTTGGCACGTGGAGACGGCACAAGATCCGGGGATGGATGTCTGGAAAAATTCGAAGGTGTGGATGAATGCGGGCCTGCTGTCCTTGCAACGAAATGAACAATGAAGAGCGAGCAGAAGTTACCTCGGGACTACTGTATATACGGTCAGGATTTGCTGGCTATGCTCTGCAACGGGCCCTTTGCCCGTTTGATGGCCCTCTCGAATGCATGACTCTCGTCCGCCGAAGGTCTAACCCGCTCCCTCTCCGGGATCAAAAACTTCCCGCATGCTCACGTACGCACTGATCTGCCGCCGAGGCCGAGCACGCTGCGAAACTCGCCCGCTGAACACGAACGGCGTTCCCGTTGTCCTTCGCCATCATAACAGCACGATGTGGTCTCAAAGCGTAGCACGCTCCAGCATATCCTTCCTCCAAGTCGCAACAATCTTAACATGGTCGTCCTTGTTCCTGACCAGCTCCTCCAGCCCCTGCTCCGCAAGATCTTCCACAAACAATCTCCTCGTAATCAACGTCTCAGCGCCCTTGAATTTGCCAGCAATGAAGTCCTCAACCACTTCCCGGTAATCGTTGTCGTTGTTGCCCAGCGAGAACCTGATGATGATCTCGCGGAACATGGCATACTGCATCGGAATCTGGAACGGCTTCTTCCAACCAGCGATGTTGACATATGTCCCTCGGAGTTTCAGGCTTTCCATTCCTGCCAGCATGGCTCCTTCGGCGCCTGCGGAGTCGAATACGACGTCTACGCCGACACCGTTGGTTCTTGACCGGCACTCTTCCGCTACATTTGTGGTCATTGGGTTAAAGATGTCATCGGAGAGTCTGAGACCCCGGGTCATTTCACTCCGTTTGGCTGTTGGTTCGGACACGAATACGCTCCCGCTTAGACCCATGCCGAAACCTTTCGCTCGCAGGTTCAAGAGCACTGCCAAGCCCACAGGACCGCCTCCCAGGACAAGCACGTTCAGCCCAGTGTAGTCCCTGAGTCCGCTCGATCCCAGCGCATGTCGGCCGACTGTCAGCGGCTGGCAGAGCACAACACTATCCAGATCGACACTTCCATCGTCAGGTAAAGGATGGCACATCCTCATCTCCACATTGACCCTCTCGCTAAACCCTGCTCCACCACCGCCTCCGCCATTGAGACCAATGTAGCCCCAGTCCGGGCAGATGTTGTCCATCCCATTGGTGCAGGCAGAGCACTTGCGGCAGACGATTCGCGGGTCGACCATAATTGGCATTCCGAGCTTGAAGCTGCCGTCGGATGGGTAGCCCTTTGGGAGCGCAGAGATTCGGCCTGTGAATTCATGCCCAAAGGATACCGGAGCATGGTCGCCAGTTATGCCGTGAGGCTTCTCAGGCTTGTTGACCGTGCTGGGCCCGTTGGTCCATTCGTGAAGGTCCGTTCCACAGATTCCGCCCCAGGTTACGTCTATGGTTACCTGACATGAGACGTAAGCATCGAGCAGCAGTGGCGCTGATCAAGGAGGAGCAGCGAGTATCTTGTGTCGAATGAAATATCAAGCATCGACTTTGTTGCTGTGATTTCGGACGACGTACCTCTTCAGAACCCGGCGCTGGAGGATCAGGTATCGTCTCGATCCGCAAGTCTCGAGCTCCATAGTATCGTGCGGCCTTCATGGTACGTTCCGGTGATCAGTCGCGGATCTGGTAGATTGACAGATCCAATATCCAACTGTCGTCTCATCGGCGTGAAATCGCAAGTTGGTCAAACTTGCGTCGGTAAGATACATCTCGTTGAACGGTACCTTGGACGGTTGCCGAGTGCAGTCTCCATTCTCCATTCAGCATATCCGAATGATGTTTGATGAAGATGTGACCTTACCGAGGTGGAGGTGTTGCTGGATGTTCTAAGTAGAGCTTGCTGCGGGATGTCAATCACCCGTGTGGTGTGAACAGCATCAAGAATCAATCAGATACAACTCCAAGCTGTGCGACCAGGCGTGATCGCCAAAACATCGACCTTCATTATTGCGATGATCGTTGTTTGTGGGTCAGATTGCGTTGTCTTCCGACGCCTGAAGTGAGGTCGAAGCACAGAGTGGAGACATTGTAAACTAAGGTGGAATATCCGGTCATGTGATGTCGTGACGCTTTCGCGAGAGCGGTCTTCGCACTTCAGCAGGGATAGCTTCCACTCATTATACCCATTTAGTCGGATACTTGCTATTCATGAAATGCCACGATCAGTCGTTGCGAAAGCGACATTGCTGTCTTGTTGTCTTGCCTTGTTGTTTGGTTCAACGTGGTAGTCCGCGTCATTGATGATGCATCATGACTCCAATGGAAGCAACACATCGGCGGAAGTGTTGATACAATATTCGTCTTGGGTACTGTTACCTGCTATCCGTTAAAGACACTGCCTCGCATACTTTTAGCATAATCTCGAACCCATTTCAGTTCCAATCGTTCATCATGTCCAACAAAGGGCCCATCCAAGATGACCGTGAGCTCCTTGCTCAACTGAAGCAAGATGAAAGCAATGCCTATCACTCCTCAGAGTCGCAAGCAGCTAAACAGCACATCGCCGGTATCCTTTTCCTCCTCCGTCCCACCCACCCTCCCGCCACTAACCCACCGTCCCAGGCGCCGAAGGCAAACTCACCTCCGCCCTCGCCCAAGCCGAAGGCTCCACCGACCTTAACAAGGACGCCAAGCAGCTGTCGCGAGACGTGCGTCCCTCAGGTGGCGAAGTCGATCGCGACGCCTTGCAAGAGAGTCTAGATGCCAGGGCGCAGCATGCGATCAGGAAAGAGACGGGAGCGGAGCCTGCGGGAGAGGGGAAGGGGAGCGAGGGGATGAATATGAAGAAAGGGAGTGAGGCGGCGAGGCTGCAGAGCGCGGCGGAGCAGTATGACCAGGCGAGGGATGGGGTGATGGATGGAGGAGGGGAGAGTAAGTATTAGGAACCTGAAGTGCTGGAGGATTTGGGCAAAGAGCCCAGGGGTACGTTTGATCACGTTCCTGGGATATACCAGACCGTCCTGTCTCAATACGGAAGGAGAGTGGGTCAAAAGAAGCTTTGGCCCAAGCGTCCGCATCCCACGTGGCTGATCTAGGTCTCGGAAGTCAAAACCAACTCCTATTTCGGACCTCGTGGAAATCAATACGCACGCCTCCCGCCGATGTTTATCGACGTGGCCTGACAGATGAACTGAGACACAGCTAAACAATGGAACCGAGTATACCTTGGCTGGCGGACTTGCTTGGCTGGTCGACAAGGAGTATATCACGCTTCCCCTTCTTCGTCGTGCTCTCCAAAGGTAAGGTTTCTCATACCAGCGGTTTCCTCTCGTCGTTCGTTACATTTCCCCTCGACACTCATTTCGTGATGCATCTCTTCCTGGCGGTCTTATTTTCCGTTTCCCTCACATCAGCAGCGAAGCTACAGAAAAGAGACCCCGCGAACTCCTGTTCAGCGTTGAGAGCGAATCTGCGAGCCGACGGTCAACATGCCCTCGGACAACTGTACTGCTCCGCCTTCCTTTCGATCCCGTCAACGACACAAACAGTGACCATAAGTTCGACGGTCACGGAGCAAGCAACATCGACCGAAACCACCACAGTCATTACCAAAGGCAAGCCGAAGGTGTCCACTATCACGGTATCTGCAGTCTCAACGACAACATCTACAGTCACGGAGACCACAGTTGTCGATCTTGGCCCAAGCACTGAAACAGAGTACATCTTCTCGACACTCTGCCAAAACCCGAACATCCAGCAATCATCCGCCGTACAGAAACGTGAAGAGGTGCCCACGGAAGCAGTCTCTATCCAGCAAACACCACCAGCTTTCTCCACCCTCACCGACCCCGCCGCCGTATCTTCAGCCTGCAGCTGCTTGCAAATCCCAACCTCTCGAGTTAAGGAAACAACAACTCTCACCCTCACCAAAACCGCCGCAAAACCAACCACAACAACCACCACAATCCTCGCAACCTCCCATCCCACACGCCTCACCACTACAACCCTCCCCGGAAGCGACATTATCACAGAAACAACCACCACAACCACCATTCGGAACCCGGACACCGTCACCGTAACTTCAACAGGCGACCCAGTGTATCCATCAACCTTCCACATCGCCATCTCAAACCAATACATGCTCCTGGACCGCTCGACAAACAAAATCTCCTACTCGCCCTCCTTCGCTACGGCGGAGCGATTCACCCAACCACTCTCCTCCTCCTCCAACCTTACAACCTCAGACGGCGCACTCCTCCTGTGGGCGGGCATCGACGACTCGCATACCTCCGCGAACATGCTGCCGGTTATTTTCATCGACCCCGGAAACACCAGCCCTCCGCCGACGGAGTCGATGGCGGGGGCGGAGACGGGAAAGGAGGATTTGGGGTGGTATCCCGTAAGCTGCAAGATCTTACTGGGGAAGTTTGATTACTGCTCGTTGAGCTGTGGGTACGGGAAGGGGAAGGGGAGATATGCGGATAGGAGTTATGTGATTAGTAGTGGGAGGTGGTATCTTGGGAACGGGAAGGTTAGGGAGGGAAAGGGGTTTAGTGTTGTGAGCCCGAGGGTGTATGCTGCGTAGTGGAGTAAGATGGGATTGAGACGTGGGGTGTGGGATGGTTTGATTTGGCTTGGGTTGAGGGCGGCTTTGAGTTTCAGTGCTGGCGTATGGTCGGTCGAGCTCGTCCATTTCCCAATTGCTCACTCCCACTGCCGCCTAATGACAGGCCTAGCCGGATCCCATGGTCCTGTAAACCCAAAGTCAGCACCCTCTTCCCCTCTCTCACAAACACCGCCAGGAGGGGGAAGACATATCTTATCTCATTCTTAAACCTCTGCAATCCAATCAACCACCAACTGGTCAGTCCCAAACTCAAACCCGTAACCATCCCTCCCAATACCACACCAACGATACCCATAATGTAGCCGCCACCGCTGATTACCATACTCAGCCCGCCACTCGCTAGGACAACGAGGAAGGTGGTCAGGTAAAGATGGCCGGTCCAGGAATGATGTCTCAAATGCCGCCGGAATACCGGGAAGAGCCCGAAGACCTCGATGCTGAAAAGGGTAAGACTGAATACATACGTCGTGCTCGGGAGCCTGCTGGCGAGAACCGTAGACGCCATGAGTGCGGCATTCGTGGATAGAGGAGCAGGGAATTTCGCTTCGGGTCCAGCGCCGTAGTCAAAGGTCATGACGTTGAGGATCATGAGCCAGCTGGAGAGTGCCCAGATTGAGTCGGAGGAGGTGGATTTAGTGAGGGATTTGAGGATGGGGGAGAGGCCGAGGAGGCAGCAGTAAATCAGTATGGCGGATTTTACTGTTGTTAGGCGCTGTTGCATGCGAGGTGATAATGAAGATGGTTGGTCGTTCCATGGTGGGGTGTGCGTTGGTGTTGGCGGGAGGGAGGTGTGGGCTTCGCCGGGGCCGGCGATGGGGGAGGTGGGGAGATTTATGCTGCTAGCGCCGCCGACGGAGGCAAGGCTTGGGTTGCGGGATTGGAACGCTCGCCCGTTCGCGGTCGCGGCGAGTGGGATGTGTTGTTCTTTGAACGGTTGGCCGAAGGAAGCGGCGGTTGAGGCTGGGGAGCTGGATTCTTTCTCCCCTTCCCCCATTTCATCCACCTGCGGAGCATCTCGCACCTCCGCCGCCTCAGCCTCCTCCCTCGTCTGCCAGTAATCCAGAATCACCCATCCGACCACCGTCCCCAGCGTAGCCCACCCAACCACCGTCTGCGGAACCACTCTTTCTTGAAAGATGGACGTGAAGCAACAGACGAAGATGATGACGGAGCAGACATGCTGCACGATAATCGTACTATCCGCCACCAGCGGCCAGAACTCGTACGGCCTCAGTCTCGGGTTCCACTGGAGGTGGTCTAAGAAGGTTTCTTCGTCTGTGTAGTTGTCTGGGTAGCTCTGCTTCACCCATAATAACTTCTTCCACTGTTTGCCTGCTCCATTGGCGCTTCGTCGTCGGCGGCTGCTGCTGCGTCCGCGTCTTCGGTCGCGATCTCGACGGCTGCGTGGTTCGGTGGTTGGGGGTTGTTTGGTCACGGTGTCGCTGCGGCCGAGGGAGGGTTTGCGGGGTGGGGAGTAGGCGTAGATGGCATCTTGGGGGTGGAGATGCGATTGGGTAGGGTGGAGGGAGCTGGCGCGGGAGATGGACGACTCTTCTCGCAGGGACATTTCTTGGAGGAGAGCTGGTCTGATGAAGTGAGGTGGGAAGGTGTGGGGGCACGCTTTGGGGTTGCCGAGGCTGTGACAGCGGTGTTGGTGAGGACTTCTCCAACTCCTACTTCCTAATAACAACTTCATTGCATTATTATGGATCGGATCAGTCGATCGGTGAATCAGGGAACCCTTCATCATGAGTGCTTTAGCCTTCGAGAAAACCATTGCGTTGAAGCAAATCGGCCAAGTAATCTTCTTGTCACTATGAACAAGTCTGATCATTCTCTGACTCCGGCCAGGACATATACGAAACCATCCACACCCCCTCCTGGACCTGGCCAGGCTCAAAGGTCGTGCCGGGAGGTATTCTCATGGCCTCAGCAGCAGCCGCAGCGTACGAGACTGTTGGCTCGGATTTCGCCATCGACACCCTGCACACCTTCTTCGTCGCCGGACCGAAACACGACCAAGTACTCCAGCTCAAGGTCCAGCTCCTCAACGACGGTGGCAGATTTTTGACCCGCGTCGTCACTGTCGAGCAGAGCGGGAAGCCGGTGGTTCACGTAACCTGCTCCTTCGTCCGGACCTCCGCAATGACTGGACCCAGCATGACGCACTCGGTCCAACGAACAGGCACCGAAACCATCGAGGCCATAACCCTAGATGACCTAGAAGTTGGCGCAAACACGCAAGGTCCTGTAATGAAGTACCAACGCCTCTCCCTCACCCCAACCCACTCCCCGCTGTCCTCAAAACTCTACACCTCAGCCGCCACCCTCTCTCCCCCACTCCTCTCCTCCTCTACCCGGATCCAAGCGTTGGGCATAATAGCCCTCTCCGACTACCACGTCCTAGGCGCCCCGCCCGCCGTCCACGGCATCAGTGTCGGGCAGCCCGGGATCAACGATTACTCGCGCACGCCGACCACGAATCATTTCAGTTTGTTCACGAGTCTCAACCATACGATCCGCTTTCATCTGCATGAAGGGTTTAGGGCGGATGAGTTGTGCTATGTTGAAGTCAACTCTCCCTGGACCTCGAAGCGGCGAGCGGAAGTACAGAGCCGCATCTTTACTGGCGATGGGAGGCTAGTCGCGAGTTGTGTGCAGGGGAGTTATTATGTTTTGAAAGAGGGGAGTAAGCTGTGAGCGAGCAACACGCGGTTGATGACGGGTTATGGTGGTGGGTAAGTGAGCGATGGGTTGCGGTTCCGATCTTGAGATCTCCTGGACGGAATGAACCTCCTCTGGCAGTGGTTGCACAGCTAACCAGAAGACCTGCAGAAAGGGGATTTCAAGCCAGCATGGCGAGCGACAACTTGGATGTCGAGTGGATGGCCTCTTCGCTGGACTTTACAGGCGTGCAACCTCTCGCTCTCGTACCGCCTGGGCCCGGGAGTACTCAGTACAGCGAACGATTTCTGTCCAAGCTTTGAGACCAAGCTCGAATCGATATTCCTGGTCAACTGCTTGTGGCAGGGCAGGCCTCGCTTCGGATGAGACTGGACCATCTACACCCGGGCAATGACAAGTTTGGTATGTCGCTGTAATTGGTGGTGTTTTAGGGCGGCCACAACGATCAGGCCTCTGAGCAATGTGTTGCGAGCAGTATGGCGCCACGAGTTTTCGCCCCGATTCTTGGCTGGACGACCTTGTCTGATTCGATTCTTCTTTGTACATCATCTTCAGTACCAGGAACATCGCAGGAACGACACCGAGGTTCTTCGACTGCTCGACATGGAGTTGTGAGTCCTCGATCGCTTCTGGTCGTCAGTGTCGTAGAGCAAGCGGGTGAGACGACCGAAGGTGCCTCAAATTCAGGCGGACGGCAATACACCAACACCAAGCCTGGCGAAGATCTGGCTCGTGACCCCACGACACGGCCTACTACTATACCTGTGTATTTGCCAAAATACATGGTATCTGGCCAAATCCAATTTCGAGCCGTCCATACTCCAGATTCGGCCACCAGTCCGCAGCAACTGGAGGTCCGTGCGGGACCAGGCAACAATATAGCCTCCAATGGCCCATCGAACAACCCCGCTGGTGTTCGTTCCGTTCGTCGGTTCGTCGAAAGAAGCGCAGATCTGTGGTGGCTGAGTGCAGCATTATTGCGGGATGGATAAATTGCAATGGTGTGGAGGTCTTGCCCACAACCGCCCACATGACTTATATCATTCCTGAACTCACGACCATCATCACACCATTGCACGATTTTCCTGGCACACTCCTCACGAACCTCGAGCGTTGACAACTGATTTTTGAGCAAGGCTAATACCGTCGCCATGAAGGTTTTTGCCTTCTTCCTGGCTCTCCTCACTCCCGTGGTCTCCAGCTCTGCAATCTGCAACGAAGGCGACATCGGTATAGGCTTCACTCAACTCTGCAACATAGGGAACTTCGTCGGGCAGGCGACATGTGGTGGGATCACCGGCGTCATCTTTGACTCAGACTGCAAATCAATCGATCAAACGCAGACTAGCTACCTTTGCTCTGATGTCTGGTCCAAGGGGGCCGAGGTGGTGTGTGAGGACTCGATTCCAACTAAGGCTAGGATAGGTGGGACGTGGTATGAGTGTCGCGCGGTGAGCGGGAAAGAGGGAAGCTGTGCGACCGGGCCGTTCGTGTATGCTTCCGCTCAGGTGTGCTGTTCGCCGACTTGAGCGGGAGGAGCGGACAGCGGCGTCAGTATGAGATCCTGATACGAGCTCTGCGATCTCACAGATACAGAGAGGAAGAAGAGCTCGTTGGAATGCTATAGGACCCGAAGCTCAGTCATCATGTCTGACCCCTCGAAAACCGGCTTCAAAGCCACCTGGTTGCCCGGCATCAACTGCGACATCGAACTCATTCATCCCAACGTCGACCACAACGATGTTGCCCCCGGGTAGCCGACTTCGAGTCGAATAGCTCAATAGCTGGCTTGCCTACTTGCCATCACATTCGAAGGTCTGGGGTACATCACTCGGAACGTCGCATGCATCGACATGCAACGCATCTCGACACCCATAACCCATACTATTCCAACAGGCCGGCGGGCTAATATGCACTGGTCGAAACCTCACTAGCAGGCCTTACCGCAGTGTCAGTGCCATCCTCGCACCTAGCAGTGCTCAGTCCGACAACAAGCCTGAGTATCCTGCTCCACGGACTATTCTTCCTCTGAGTTCGATGACTCCTCACTGTACTCTCCCTGCTGGCCTCCGCGCAGGCCCCCGATCTCTGCAAAAAAGGGGAGACCGGCATTAGAGGATTCTCAGATTTGCATCATCTGCGGTTCGACGACCGGGCTATCATGCGATGCCTTGACAAGGCGCAATCCAACGATGGCTATGAATGCGCTGGAGGTTCGAAGAACGAGGACTTCTGCGGCTGGGTGGTGCTGTGGTGATGGGTAACGGCGATGTTGCAGTCACTGACGCAATCGTCCGTGGAACGGCGTGCGGAGGCAAATACAATGTAGCTGGCAGACCCTGGTAACCGCTAGTGATGGCCGTGAAGCCGTGAAGGCAGGTTGCGAGGTACGTTGAGGTCGACTGCAAGGCTTCGGAAGTTAGGGAATTGCAATCTCACACCACTCAGCAGCTGATCCCAAGAGGCCATCACATCTGTGGGTTTCGTCGATGGTATTGATTCCAACGATGAAGCGGTATTTGATTCCCGATAGGCTAAGCCCCTAGTCGAGTCATTGCCCATGCCACGAGGATGTCCATCTCCACAATGCACCCCGCAAAGGTAGTTCCAGTCATCAATACTGTAGTCACATAAAGACCTCGAATCAGCAGTATGAGGCTCAGTCAAGAGCGCTTCCCAAGGATGTTGGGGAGGGGAAGCGTGTTCCGTTGGCAGACTGCGGCCGTCAACTTCGGCATGTTCATCACTGGCAGAGTGCTCGGAGGTCTGTCCTGCGGCATCATCTACGCCATCTGCCCAACGTACGCGGCTGTAGGCTTCTTCCCCAAGCTTGCTGATCCAGAACTCTGCTCATATGTGACTGTAGGAAGTCTCACCACCAAAGATACGCGGCCACGTCGGCATGGTCTACGCCCTCAACATCTCGATCGGATATGCAGTCACCGAGTGGCTGGGCCTGGGGTTCTACTTCATCCCTGGCGAAGCCAGCTGGCGTGTACTGTTTGGGTTGCAATTCATTCCGACTATTTTAATGAGCATCGGCTCGTTCTGGATGCCCGAGAGTCCGCGATGGCTTGCTTTGAAAGGCCGGTACGAAGAAGCGCTGGAAGTGCTCAGGCGTATCCACTCCGGCGTTGACCAGCATGATGGTGGCGAGGAGTTCTACCAGCGAGAGTACCACCAGATCCGAGCGCAGATTGAGCTTGACAAGGAGGAACAGCTTGGGCTTAAGGATATATTCCGGAAGCCGAGTTATCGGAAGAGGGTGTTATTGGTGATTGGGTTCTTCTTGTTTCAGCAGGTATGTTCCGTTGAAGGATCGTTTCCTCGCAATAGTGCTTGAGCTGACAAATTCGAACGAACAGCTAACTGGTTTTATCCCGCTGCAAAACTATCAGGTCCTCATCTACTCCTTCGCAGGTCTCACCGAAGTAGAGGTGCTGGTCATGATTGGCGTATGGGGTACCTGGGTCGTCATCACCGTACTGTGCCTGTCGCCTTGGATGGATCGCATTGGCCGCCGCAAGTCGCTATTCACAGCGTACGGCTTTATCATCGCTGGCTCGCTCATCACTGTCATCGCTTGGGCTCGGTTTGAGGCCAGAGGCTCGTCGGTGATCCCACTTGGCGCGGGCATCATCGTGGGCATGTTCGTGCTTGCTTTTGGGTACGGAGGCGTGATGAATACGTTTGCGCCAGTCGTAAGTCGGGAGCTCTATGATCTGGCGTCCGCTACCATGCTGATGATGACAGTACGCTTCGGAGATCATGCCCACCTGCATGCGTGCTGCTGGTGTTAGCTGCGTAAGTCGAGCTAGTTTGCCTAAGCAGACAGTCACTGAGTTTCTCAGGGATACGCAACCTTCAACATCATCGTTATTGTGCTCGTCCAAATTACACCTCTGGCTATCGAGCGAATAAGCTGGCGCTATTTCTTGATCTTCCACATCTGCGGTAAGTCGATCGAGCTGACGCGAGGGTTGAAAACGCTGACAGTACTGTAGATTTGATCTACGGGGTCCTCTTCTACTTGTAAGTCTTCACTCCGTCGAAGCTCCATGCGGGACTAACATGATTCCGTGAAGCTTCTACCCAGAGACGAAAGGGAAGACTTTGGAGGAGATCCAAGCTGTGTTCGGCGACAACATTGCAGAGACCCTCGAGGAGGCTGGCGAGAAGGTGGTCCAGGAACGGAAAGGTGCAGCGGCAGAGCATAGAGAAGAGGCAGCGTAGACGTGTCCCGCCAGCATATAATGTAGGTAGCATCGGCACGGGAGAGGAGGTCACATGAGTTAGACCCTAAGTTACCATCGTAGCTGAGCAATGGTGGTTAAGCCAGCGAGCAGAGTCGTACCATCGACATTGTGCTGCTCTGATATCTTGCCTCCAGACAGATGGACGAAAATGTCAGTCGCGGATCGCCTCGTCTCCCCTCGCAAGTCGACCATGCTACTTCTCTGCGGTCGAAAGCGTCGTGGGGCTTCGGTCCCCTGGAGCTTGTCGAGTATGCAGAAACAAAGTCCCCCAGTTGCAAACCAGCAACCAGACGACTAGTTGGACGTGGCTTTCACCACAGCCAACAGTACCTGTGTGGTCCGGTCAGATTATTGGACACATCTTAACAGAACTTCGCAGTCATGTGCCGTTGCAGCCCAGAAACTCCGCGAGCCGAGCCGTGAGGTCTGTCGACATATCGCTTCTTGGTTGGCTAGCATATTCGCCTCGCATTCAAGATCAATCGCAAGGAGACGAGTCGTAACGACAGCTGCCGCATTTGCGCTCCGCAACCGTCTTGCCCATGTGCTTCGTGTGAGCGGTAGCCGTGTACACCATACACCGGCGACCTTTCAGGATGCAGCGACCACAAGCCGGGACAAGCTGCACACCGAGCGCCGGGTCCTCTTCGACGCGTGCGGTGTGCGACCAGCGCCTGCGATTGGCTTCATCGTACCTTGTACGGTTAGGCGCTATGGCGGCTGAGATAGGTCAGTACGAAATGAGGTTTTGATGAAGCTAGGAGGATGACCTAGATGAAAAACCTTATCAGCCCACTGTTCATCTGTTTGGAGGGAGTAGTACTGCCCACCAGGAAGCCCGACAGGACATACTGGTTCGTTGACCGTGCTACCAAGCAGACGTCCACGTCCGCGTTTGGTTGGGGGAGCAATTGTGGCTGAGCCAGAAGCTGAGACTGATGGAGACGGAAGGCCAACGAAAGGATGGAGACGGGAGGCCAACGAAAGGATGGAGACGGGAGGCCAACGAAAGGATGGAGGCCAGTCTCTGGGTCGCAAGATGCTGGTGAAGCGACTCCCGGAAACATCTCTGTATTCTTCGCAACCACGGCTGGCTTAGGTGATGTGTCTAGAAAGTCATCCCTGACGGCAGGTCAGCACGTAGATAGATAGGGAGCAATCGGATGGTTCGATACCCGAGGAAAAGGTCACTGTCAAGGGACGATAAGGAGGAAGATGACGATACGGAGGGACTACGAGATGTCCTCATAGCCGCAGGTGACATCTCCTCTTTGACTTTGTAGACGGTCTCCTCACGTTTCACAAAAGTGGTTGGCTGGGGTGAGCCGCGAGCAGAATGATCGGTCCCATCAGTCAGCCAATCCTGTAGATCGACAAAGATGAGATAAACGAATACCTGAAACTGGGAGCACTCTCCTCGGGCGACGGAGACGATATGGAGGGACTGCGAGTCATGCTCTCAGCCGTTGAAGGGATCTCTTCAACATCTACGACGTCCTCTTCAAGTTTGACAACACTGCCTGGCTGCGGCGAGCCGCGGGTAGAGTCATCACTGCCACTGGTCAGCCAACCTTATAGATCGAGAACAGCGAGGAAACCATATACCTGGATAAGGAGGATACGGAGGAGGCACGAATTGCCGTCAAAGCCGCTATTTCAGCAGCGGCATCTTGCATGATGCGAGCGAGGCGAGCTATCCTGCGCTCCACACTACATAAGACGAATGTTAATGAGCGGCTCGTTGTTTTTGTTGTAAAAACTCGCATCAATGGGTTTGGGGGGAGCATTAGCGATGAGAAGCCGGGCAAGAGAATCGATGCACGACGTACTCAGACTATCTCGAATGTCTCTTGGTATTGCTTATCTTGGCCATATCGAAGGGCTCACAATTGTATATAAGGAAAGGAGTGAAAGACCAAAGTAGAGGGGACACGATATACAGGAGGGTCGCAAAAAGAACGTAAGTGGGTCTCGCGTGTCAGTGCGCACTAGGCCCAAAACGGCTAGTCTATACGAAATTTAAGGTTAAGAAAGCGGACACTAGACGGCAATTCCGAGTCTACCGAGCCAATTAGTGTGTAAAAGCCGTGATTCGCACTTTGGCTGTCTGTCTGTCTACCACCGAGTATGGCCGCCCTCCGCGTCGATAACAGCCTGGCAGCGCGCCGGCATATTCTGAACGTATACCCGGACGTCGTCGATAGTAAGGGCCTCCTACTCGATAACGAATGCCTCCGTTAACTCGTCGCGCGTTTTCGGCTTATGATTTTGAACAGCTAAAGTGCGAATCACGGCTTTTACACACTAATTGGCTCGCTAGACTCGGGATTGCCGTCTAGTGTCCGCTTTCTCAACCTTAAATTTCGTATAGACTATTGATTAACAGACATTCACCGGCACGTGCGGAAGCTACAGAAGCACGGACGCGAGCCTATTTATATTCACTTCACGCTAATTGCTCAGCACAGACCGCCTAAGGACTTTTGGTTGCCAGCTCCGTACCGGTCCAACAAGATCACTGAATGCAACAACATGGCACAGTCTCACCTCCGATATCGAGAAGCTATACCTATGCCGGGCCTCACGACGCAGCTTGTGATCGCTACAGAGACGAGAATAAGCAGATCCGAACGATGGAGACCTGTGGGGTACCCGGAGCAAGGACACGTCCTTTTTGGGGACCCGGAGTATGCGCACGGACAGTGAACGATGTTGGAGTCTCGCCGGAAACCGGAACTCTGGCAGGAGTTGCATTGCTGATCAGTATCGAATACTGTGGGAGAGTGTGGTCTGCTTTGGAGTACTGACAGTCCGGTCCGCGATGCCATCTTCCCAGCCCGGTCCGTGACACCGGATTCATCGACGCATACTTGAGTAGCACTGCGCCAGGCTACACGCTAGGAGGCTTGCATTGCTGCGCTCTACCTCGTCCAGTCCCAACATGAGTAGCGACAGGACGGCATCCGAACAACAATGCCAACAAGTGCTCGACTTCCATGCGCCGGAGCATTACGACTATGATCTGATGCTCTCAGCGGGACGCTTCCAGCTTTCCGGACAGGAGCAGGAGTATTTGCTAGATGCCATCAGATTCTCCTCGGACTGCTTGACTCCTGAGGTCGAGCGGCCTGCTGGAGTCAAGTTGGGGCAACATTCTTCGGATAATTCGAACGATTGTTCGCTAGGCGCTGCGACTCGTAAGCATGCCGTGGACGGGGTAGATGGGGGTGCTGGCGCGCAGAGTCAAGATAGCCGCACTGGTGTGGAATGCGGTCTCGATCAAGACAACCTACTATTGTGTGGATTGAGAATCACAGCCCAGGAATTTGATCTGCTCGGACAGACGTTTCGTGTCGACCAGAGATCGTCCGCAAGTCCCGCTGGCCTAGAACAGACTCAGTCTCGAGAGCCAGATCCACCGCCAGGGATGCGGCGCAACAAACCTTCCGAGACGACTCCCGCTTCCATCCGGAAGGGCATTGCATAGCTAGGTGTTTCCGTGGCTAGTTGCGTTGGCTGGATCACCTGCTGGATGCAGAAGTCTGGACCACGATCGTGGGGGGCGTCGGCGTCGAGACGAGAGAGCAACGGCAAGTGCATTTACAATCAATGCGGCTCCGTTTAGCGGCGGCCGCGAGGCTGTACATCAGGATTTCATACACTTCCGACATCAGCAGCGAGACGTACATCAATAGGGCAGCTATCGATGCGATTGACGGAGAGAGGCTGTTCTGGCCAACGCGCGGAACGTTGTTGTCTGTTTGGAAGCTGGGATCGAATCGAACAGGCTGTGCTGTCTGCTCGTGCTGCGGCGAGCTGGAAAACGAATGCAGACGTACGTCTGTCTCGATTGGTCGTTGCTAGAGCACTTGTTTATCGTAGATGTGGCTATGGGCAGCTACCCGTCAAACTAGCATCGGCCCTGATTAGTTGTCTTCGTTCCTCGGGAGCGGTTGGAGATAAAAGGACCGAGAAGCGCTTTCCGAACTATCTATCAATGTCGTTACCTTATTTGAGCGACTGTTTCATCTCAGGCCGCAGCTCATGCATCGTATACCATACGTTCCCATCCCAATCCCCTCACCTCCATGCAAGACGCCCCCCGTAATAGTCGTACAAAAACGGCCTACGGCCATACAATCCCCCCGAACCTAACCTACGGCGTTCCTCCATAGATCCCTCGTAGTCTGCTCGCTTCAGCTCGCACATCGGTAGCTTCTTGGCCTTCCATTTCGTCGTGGACGTGGTATGGTACGTTTGTTGAGGGGTTGGACTGATACATCTGCGGAGGGTGCGGAGACTTCTGCAGTGTCATGGGCATCGAGATATTCGAATCGTGCAGCTCCGGTGATATCATGCCCTGGCCAAGATTCGAGGGCGACCTAAACCCCATCTTAGCATACCTGCACACAGACGGATGGAAGTGTTAGACCAATACAGCCGCCACACTCACCTCATGCCCCCACCCCCTTCCGGCGGTCCCTCCATCGGCGCCGGGCCTAGAGTAGAGATAATACTCTCCACCGGCTCCCCGAATCTCAACCGCGCCAGCAAGTTCGCTGCCTCTGCATCCGACGTGCTGCGGAGGTTTTCAAGCAGATGCAGCATCCCAGTGAATTTTTGCTGTTTCGTCTTGAGTTCGGAGGTCATGTGCTGCATTCGCGTCATGCCCTCTTCGGGGACGTCGTAGATGCATTGTTCGTTTTGTAAGAGGCAGCGGGAGCAGATTGGGTGGCGTCCGTCGCACTGTTGGAGGGGTTAGATCGATCGCACTTCCGTGTTGGAGCAGCGGAGAAGGAGGGTGGAAACGTACTTTCACCTTACTCCGCCGACACCGCGAACAAGCTGTCCGCGTTACACCTGAGCGGGGTCGCTGCTTCCTCTTCGTCGTCGAACCGGACTTCGCTCCGCCTGCTCCGCTGCAGGACTGAGCATCGCCGCTTCCATCTGTTGTCGAAGTCGGGATGTTGAAGCCCGGACTCTCGATCTGGAGGCTTCGGGTGAGATCGGTGGCTGGCGTTTCGCGCATGGGGTCGACGTGTTATATATAAACTGGGTGGGGTTTTCGACGGACTGAGCTCCGAAGACAAGGAATTTTAGGAGCAGAAGCGGCGAGGGCTCCGAAGTCTTATGTTTTAGAATTCGCGAAACGCAGGGCTTGCGTATTTGTGGTCGGTGACGTTTTGAGTCGGCTATATGCTTGTGTCGATCATGAAGCTGATCAAGCCTTATTAGGTTGTTTCCTTCTTCATCAATCCTCTCCTCTCAATGCTCTTGCACTAGGCCTTAGAGGAACAAGGGAATTGATACGCACTGCCTCAAATCTGTGTGCTTCGTGATATGAGGCCATGGAGTATTTCACCGCAAAGTCATCGGATAGCTGACAGTCCGTCAGGCGATCTCATTGGTCGCCTCATCTGCCCTGGCCCCTGGGGATCCAGTGCTGTTGTACTGTGCTTCACAGGTATGCGATGATCGCTCTGCCTTCGAGAACGTATTTACTTGTATGGCCGGCCAGTTGAGCCAGGTGCGCTCTTAATACGCCGAGCGCAGCCCAGTCCTCGCTTCGATACAACCCAACCATGGCAAATGCCGGCCAATACAGATTATGCTGGCGGTGTGAGAGATTACTCCAGGACTTGTCGGTCGAGAGCTATGGCCATATGCCTGTCGAATATTTGCATCCTCCACCTGCTCTTCTCACCGAGCGGCCGACGTATGATCAACGGAACAAGCAAAGAAGTCTACTGCCTTTGCATACATGTCTACAATCCGTTTGGGAAAGTCAGCAACCTGGTTGCGCCCTCTGTCTGGAAATACCTACAGAGGGATTGCCAGATCACACCGTGGTCATATCCTCGTTTACTCCCCAATTCCGGGCCGTGGATCCTACGCCCTCCTCACGCTGGGAGTGCCTGGAAGAGTTTGACCTGCATATCAAGCTCTATCCTCCCAATCCTGAAAGGCCCAGGAAATTCGATACGCCGTCCTTCTGGCACCGTATGAATCTTGTTCGAGTGGACGAATCCCAGGACCTGAGGCAGATGGCGGAGCGGGCACGGGCGGAAGGTAGTACAGGGCACGCGAACGTATCGAGACTCGCACATGGCTGGCTACAGGTTTGCTTGCGGCAACATTCGCGGTGCGCTCCCAACACTCAACCCTTGTGGACGCCTGCTCGACTTCTTCGTGTTGATCAGGGCTCAGTACGCCTCGTAGAGACTTCCCTGGACAAACCTCGGGAGCAACAGGCATACGCGACGCTGAGTCATTGCTGGGGCGGTGCATCTTTCTTGGTCTTGGATGATGATACGGATGAAGGATTGAGGTCCGGAGTGGGTTTGTCCCAACTGCCTCGCAACTTGACAGACCCTGCGGTCATTACGAGACACCTAGGTGTCGCATGGCTTTGGATCCATAGCCTCTGCATCATGCAGGCAGGCGAGGGATCTGTGGAAGATAAGAAGCGCGAAATTGCATCTATGGCAGACATATACGAGAACGCCATCTTCAGCATAAGCGCGACTGCTACACATTGTCCGCCTGACGGCCTGTTCAGAGAAGGAGGTTCTTCAAACCTCCAGCCTAAGAGCACTCACCAGCCTAAGTACCATCTCACACGAGCGTGTAGCAAGGAAGCCGCAGTAAGATTTGATGACCTTGGTGAGGACCGAAGATGTATTGCACTCCTGCTGATCCAGATAGACTTCGATCCAGAGGATGTTGATTGGGAGGAACCGCGGTATGTGCTTGGTCTAGCCCTGAGGATGGTTGACGATCGAACGTACCTGCGCTTAGGAAATATTACGCAAAGACTGGACAAAGAGTTGGGGTTGTACCATGATTTCATGCGGCAACCGTTGCAAAGCATGACTTCGATTTAGGGTATCATGACGACGAGGTTGCAAACCTCGATGGTGGAAATGTCCGCCAGATGAACGATCTCCGTCGTTCGGGAGCGTAGCAGAAATCCGGGATATATCAAGTGTCAAATATCATCTCGCCGCTCGATCCTGAGTCGAAGTAAGATCGCTTTGCCTGACGCTCTCTCAACCAGTCCATCCTTCTGTAGAAAGACAGAGAGCGTACATACCTCTACCTCATTCTTTTCACTGGTCTAGAAAGCTAGCACGACGATTTGACGCTTCGTTTTCAGCACATTCAACGCGGTCTCATCTTCAGGCTTCGGGTTCGCGGTGAGACCCATCTGATGGAGTTGCCAACGGGTGAATGAACCAGTGAAGTGGAAGCAGACCTACATCCCAACTCCGGAGATCTGAGGGTAAAACAGCGGGATTCTTAGATGAGTGCTCGTGGTTGCTGTTTTGGAGAAAATTCGTAGCAGCACTGTCTAAGGTATGAGAGAAGGCAAGCTTGTTATATTCTAAGGTGCATCCTCAACAAAATTAACTTCCTCGTTGCGTAGAATAACCAATACTCATACAAATCCTCCATCTCTACCTTCTACCTTACATATACATACGGACGTAGACTACATTACCCATCCCTACTCCCCATCCCCCATCAACCCATTCCCCATCCTACATCTCCCATCTCGCTTCCCGTGTGCAATACATCATCCCCCCTTTGCCCCACCTCTTGCGTTGCGTTCTCCTGGTTCTGGTTGGGTTCATCGCCCCTTCCCCTCCATCGCCCTCACCCTAGCCAACACACTCGACTTGGTGGAGGAGACGGACGCACTACTGCTTGGACGGCGTTCTCGCTCTTCTTGCGTTGGCCGAGGCGCTAGCTGAGGCCCGAGTGGTTGTGATGGCAGAGGCGATTGCGATCGTTGAGGCGATTGCGATAGCTCGGGCTGTGGCTGCGGCGTTGCTGTCTCGGTGGATGGCTCGGTGTTGCTGGATCGTGTGCGGGGACTAGGCGTCCTCGCCCGCTGCTCCTCCTCCACCTCCTCTTCCTCTGCTGCCAACGGGGCAGTTGGCTCTGCTGCAGCTTGCACTGCCGTCGGTGCAGCCTCCACTTCCTCAACCACCCCATCTCGCTCAACAGGCACCGCTGGCGCCGCGACCCCAACTCCAGCTCCCGCATGGTCGCTAGACGGAAGGTCATGAAAAGGTGTCTCCGGCGGCGTAGCCATAGCCGCATCCTCCAGTTCCGACTCCCTCTCGCTTGTCGTGCTGGCTTCGCGCTGGAGTTGCGCGTTGGCATCTGCCTGGTCTTGTTGACTTTCAGAAATATCTTCCTGCTGCCTTTCCGTCTCCCCCTCCACTTCTGCCAAAGCTTGAGGCGCAGCTGAAGCCGAAGCGGCCTCGTCTCCGACTGCCGTAGAGACTGCTGGTGGAGTATGAGGCGTATCATCCAGATTGCGAATAGTAAGCGAGGCGTCGGAATCCCGATGGAGTTCGGGCATAGCGCTCGAGGTGGCGCGGGAGGCCATATTGATGATGGCTCTGCCGATGCCCACTAACCCCGCATCCGCATCTGCATCGTCGGTGGAATGCGAGGAGGAAGGAGGTGGAGCAGTACTGTCCTCGCCGCCCCGTTCCAGACCCGTCTTCACGGCTTCAGCATCGCTTTCGCTCGACCGGCTCTTCCCCACCTTAGCCTTAGTTGGGCTTTCAACTTCCGTCCCCCTCCTCCCCCCACCACCCCCAGAAGCAGACGCAGCAGGCACAACCCCACCCCCCACCCTCGCCCAAAACATCCTCTCCCTCAACCTCA
>JAABUL010001931.1_pt1 | contig 36686 bp, 62 predicted proteins | sample 5559151 | NCBI WGS metagenome assembly JAABUL01 (sample SAMN10711876, study PRJNA513368) | rock metagenome | isolation source: Antarctica rocks | place: Antarctica: Victoria Land, Pudding Butte sud | reverse complement strand
GGGCGCCCCGCCGCCGCTGCTGCCCTGGGCGGCGGCGCCGTCGCCGTCGCCGCTGGCGTGCGGCACCTCCGGCGCGTGCTCTTTGGCGGCGGGCGCCACAGCCTTGGGCGCCCCGCCGCCGCTGCTGCCCTGGGCGGCGGCGCCGCCGGCATCGCCGCTGGCGTGCGGCACCGCTGTCTTGACCAGCTCGCCCGCGCTGAACTGCACGGCATGTGTCTTGGGCTGGCTGCGGGCCGATGAGGCCTCGCCCGGATTGCTGCCACCGCCGCCCGCCGGTGCTACCTAGTGCGGCTTGCCGCCAGTGCTGGGCGTGGCCTCCGTCTCGGGTTCGGCGGGGCGTCTCTCGGGCCGCTGCGGCTGCTGCTGCTGCGACGGCTGGATGGGCGGGTGGGCGGCCCCCGCCGGCGGCGGCTCAGGGCCGCCGCAGGGCGTCTCTCGCCCCTGCGCCGCGGGCTGCTGCGGCTGCTGCTGCTGCGACGGCTGCTTGGGCGGCCGGTGCGACTTGCGTCGGCAGTGACGCTGAGCTTCCGAGTATGCTAGCGATTGCCGATGCTGGCTGCCGCACCGGTGGCGCTTGGGGCTGCGCCATCGGCGCTGCTTGCGTTGGCATGGCTGCGTCCCTATTGCTTGCATACCGTCATTGCCATGACGGTCTCAACGACATTGTCGAACTCGTGCGGCATTCTGAGAAGAAGATCTGCACAGCAGCAAGCTGCGGCAGCGAGCGGCGCGGTTAAGCAGCACACATGTGTCATAGGGCAGCAAGCAGCGCCCTGGAGCTTTGCTGCTGCCGCAAGCAAGGCCTCGGCCAGCAGATCGCGGCCCGCTGCCGCCAGCTCAAAGCCCACAGATTTCACCGAGCTGGTGGTTCGCACTGTCGGCATGACGAACTACAACCGCAAGGTGTGCTTCTTCGACATTGATGCTCTCGCAGAACAATCAAACATGATCTGTACAACTTGTGAACCGCAAGCTCCGTCAGATCATGTTTGATTGTTCTGCGAGAGCATCAATGTCGAAGAAGCACACCTTGCGGTTGTAGTTCGTCATGCCGACAGTGCGAACCACCAGCTCGGTGAAATCTGTGGGCTTTGAGCTGGCGGCGGCGGGCCGCGATCTGCTGGCCGAGGCCTTGCTTGCGGCAGCAGCAAAGCTCCAGGGCACTGCTTGCTGCCCTATGACACATGTGTGCTGCTTAACCGCGCCGCTTGCTGCCGCAGCTTGCTGCTGTGCAGATCTGCGTCTCAGAATGCCGCACGAGTTCGACAATGTCGTTGAGACCGTCATCGCCATATGCATGCAAGCAATAGGGACAGCCGTAGCCGTTCTCCCACGATGGCTACCTGTACCACTACAACGGGTACACATACTGGCCAGGTGCAGAACACTCTGAACACAACTTGTTTGTGAGCCTGTCTATATTTTTAATGCAACGCAGTGATTCATGCTGTCGTGTGTGTCAAACGCACATTGAGCCGCACCCATTTTGCAGTGGCCGCCTGTGAGACATTGTTTTGCATCAGGTCATTACTCCGGGGATGTTGAAGCCGCATCTCTCCCAATGCAGTGGGCGACTTGCGAGGTTGGCAACAACCTCAAGAAGAATTTACCCTGAGGTCAAAGAAGCTCGCAAAGTTGTAGGCGTATGTACGTTCTGTTGCTCGAGCCGCTCTGCCGCCATTGCTGCAGCGCAAGCGCCGCCCAGCGCGCCTGCGCACAGAGCACTAGGAATACGCTTTCCGATCAGATCAGGTCGTTGAGCGTCAAGCAAAGGCACAGTTCATGCAACCAGTGTTAACAGGGCCCCCATGCTGACAGAGAACGTATTTCAAGAGCTGCAGCTGTGACTTGCCTGCGGCGGCGTCGACGCCGAGCTTGGCCACAGCGAGCTGTACCGTGGCGTTCAGCACGTACACGCCGGCGGCAAACAAGAACATATACCGTCGCATGCAACGGTACAGCAGGATTGCCTCCTCGGCTTTCATCTGCAGTGTAGTTGAATAGCCCGGCTTAAATCATCGTCAAAGATGCAAAACAGCTTCTGACGGCCGCCCCGCCGCCGCCGCCGCCGCCGGCAGCCCGCCCCGCGGCGCAGCACCCAGAAAGTGCAAGTCCAGCCGTCGAGGGTGCCGCAGTGGCAGCCATGTCTCGAACGCAAAGCGGCTGGAGAGGGCAACATCAAAGGCGGCTGCGAAGGCGGCAGCAGCTGTGGCGTTCGTGGCGCAGGCTGCACCTGCAGCTGACCCGCAGACGGTGCCGCCGCCGCGGCTGCCGGTGCAGTTCCAGCAGCCTATGGGGCGGAGCAATACGTATGGGCCATGCTGGTATGCTCGCACCTGGGAGGGAGTAGTGCATGGCGGTGCCGCAGCCAGGATGTCGGGCGGACATGACGCTGAGCCTACGCAGGTGGGCTCAGCGTCACAAGCAGCGCAAACAGCAGCTGTGACCGGGGCCACAGCGCCGGGAGCGGCTGCGAAACACCCCAAGCGTGTTTCACCGGACTTAGCGCACACTAGATCATATTAGGTGCTCCAGCACAAGGGGACAGCATGCGCAGCAGAGGGTTTTCGCTAACTTGGGCTAGTAATATGAATCTGGCCTCTTACAAAAAGTAACAACAGCTGCGTCATAAAAGGCAGCAACAGTCAGCAGCGAGCAGCGCACGCGCACGGTACTGGAGGGCAATTCCAGCTGTTATTCGCCGAGATGCTGCTGTGAGGTTAAGGATTGCAGGTTTGCCAAGCCGGCCTTCCCGTCAGACGTCCCGATGTCGACTTTCGAGGGGCGCCCGGTAGCTCTGCCGGGCATGCGGGGCGAGCACCCCTGGAAAGCAGGCCACGGAGTAGACGCCGAGAAGGAGAACTCCGTCGGCACGCCGTCCAAGCGGGCCGCATGTGCTGACGCTGCCAAGTCACCCGCATCGGTGACCCCGTCTCGCCGCTTGCTTGCACCTCCCCGCCCCTCAGCACGCTGCAACGTCCTTTCAGTGCCAGCATAAAGCAATTTGGCTCAGATACACGCCGGCTGTGCCCGCTCAATGTCAATGACCATGCGGACTTGTTAAACGCATCAAACAAGAGCCAAACAAGAGGGGTGTACCCTTTTGCAGAACGCCAAGCGCCGGCCGCTGGGCTTCCTGGGAGGCAGCGCGGCCAAGCAAAAACCGGCGAAGCGGGCGCGCAAGTCAATGGGGCGCCGGGTCAGCTTTGCGCCCGAACAGCGGCTGGAGCAGACGCACTTTTATGAGCGGGTGAGGCGCCCTGATCACAGCTTCTCTTTTTGTCAATCTGGACAGGCTGAATAGCAGACTACGGGTATGTCTCGGCGTCCCTCCTGTATCGCATGTCTCTGAGTGACCACTACCTGACGCCAGCGCCGTCCAGCATCTCAGTGGCAAGGGGCGGCGGACACCTTGTTCTGCAAATATAACTCGAGCTCTAAAGCTGGCACAACCCGCGCAGGAGGCGGCGCCGAGCCCGCTGCCGTACAAGGACCTGGAGGCCATGGCGGCGCGCGTGAACGGCACTGAGGCTACTGAGCCGCAGCCGCAGTTGGAGGAGCAGCAGCAGAGCGGTGCTGCGGACGGCGCGCCAGCACACGCCCTGCAGCCGGCCAGCCCGGTGCCCAACAGCCCCGGCGTCGACATGGACCTGACAGGCATGTGTCACAGCCTCGGGTTGAGAGCTCGACGTCAAGAATGAAGCCTCTTTCATCGAAGCCATAAGACAGCAGTAGCCCTCAAGACAGAACAGTTGTTGCTTGCGTGTTTGTTGCTAGGTCTATTGTTCTGCCCCGCTACAAAGGACCACTTGCTGCTGGATCGCTGAACGAGCCTGTCCACGCAGGCGTCAGCGACTATGGCGCTGGCGAGATGAGCGGCCCGCTGCCCAAGTTCTCTGCCGCCAAGGCGGGCGCCGCCGCCGATGGCGATGCCACGGCCCAGTCGGCGGGCACGGACATCACAGCGGCGGCCGCCAGCCAGTGGGCGTCCTACGGCTTCCTCGGCGACGACACCGGCGCGGTCGCCCCGGCCGCAGCCGCCGCCGCGCCGCCAGCCGCGGCGCGCGCCCTGGAGCACCCAGATGCCGCGGCGGAGGCCGCACCTGCGGCTAATGCGGCCTCACCGCCCGCTGGGCTCGCAGCAGGCACGCCGGCGGGAGCAGAGGAAGACGCCGGCGCCGATTCCGTCGCCGCACTGGACGCCGCATTCGGCGCCGTCGCGGGCGGCCGGCGGCTGTCGGGCAGCCCTGACGGCGGCGGCAGCATGGCGCCGGGGGCAGACACGCCGACGCGCGACCTGACGCACAACATCACGGCTGCCATGGGTGGCCTGTCGACGCTGCTGGAGGAGGACGAGGAGTGGCTGTCCGGCAGCCGCTCCCGCACCACCTCGCCAGGTGGGCTACTAGACTTTTTCACGCATGCAAAGTGTGTTTGAGCTTTCTACTTGGTTCGCTGGCTGCTGGGGGACGGCGGAGAATCCACACCGGCAGTCCAGCTCCTGCTCACACATCACTTCGCCAGTTGGGAGCACTCCTAGACCCGGTGGAAAGCCACCCTTTCTGCCCAAACCTGTTGTGACAGCGACTCCCTCTCTGAGCGCTGTGTTCCTTGCACATAGTGACATCTGGCAAGGCACACTGCCCCTCGAGAATGCGCTGCACTCGGCACATCGACAGTGCAGGGCTCCTATCAGAGAGCCTGACCCCGTACCGCGCCTGCGCGCAGGCCGCCGCGCGCCCGGAGAGGATACCACAGTGCACCACCGCCCGGCCAGCCCGGGCGACGGCGACGTTTCAATGGAGCTCACCGACGTGTACGCCACTGAGATGGCGCCGGCGCAGCCGGCAGCGGAGCCGCAGCTGGTCGCTGAGGTGCAGCCGCCTCTGGCGGACGAGGCCGTGCTGGATGTCCAGGCACCGGCCGCTGCCGAGGCTGACGGCTCTCCCGCCACCAAGGCCGAGCTGGCAGCAGAGGCAGAGGCGGCACCCCTGGCAGCGTCCCCGGAGCCCCTGCTGCAGTTTGGCGACGCCGCCGCGGACGCCGCTCAGCAGGCAGCAGCGCCCGCAGACCTTCTCGGCAGCCCGCTGGCCGCGGCCGCCGCGCCTGCTGAGGCGGTTGCAGCGCCCCCAAGCGTCAGCCAGCTGCAGCAGGAGGACGAACAGCTGCATGCGCCAGCGGAGCCGGAGCTGCAGCATGCGCCAGCGGAGCCGGAGCTGCAGCCGCAGCAGCTGGACATGGGGGATCTGGCGGCTGCGCCGGCGCCTGCAGACTCTCAGCTTGCCGCCGGGTCCCCGCCGCCGGCTCTGCACATGGGCGTGCCGCAGATCCTGGATTCGCCGCAGCGGCCGGCGCTGAGCGGCTCTCTGCAGCAGGAGGGCTTCTCGCAGCGGCTGCAGGACTCGCCGGCGGGCAGCAGCGAGCTGCCGGAGCGGCTGAGCCTGTCGCCGGCGCAGCGGGAGCAGCGCAGCAAATGGGGATGTGTGCCGGGTGCCGACTACACTGTGGACCTGGACGTCGCCGCCAACGGTGAGGCCCCAAAACTCTTTTATCGCGAAGCCTTGATTGGGTTGAACCTGTAGAAAGTCTGCATCCTGTACTGCAGTCTGGGGCGCCGACTGCGTTGTCGACCTGGATGTTGCTGCCAACAATCCGTAAGTTTGACGCATGCACACTGGATCCTGATATGACTGTCGGCGTTGTAGGCTCGAAATTGGACAGGACACTCCAGGCCTACTGTCGACTGCGTGTGTCAGCGGTGGCCGAGGTCACAAGCATGCTGTACTCGATATTACGTCGTCTTTGCATTTGCAGTGCACGGTCTCAGCTGCAGGCCGCTGCTGTTTCAAGTCTTCGGCCACATGCACTGCTGACACTGACGCCCTGTACGTCTCACCCCACAGAGCGCAGCAGGATGCGCGGCCGCACCTTCAACGACGTCTCTGGCGCGGCCGTACACTTGTCTCCGGCACTTGTGACATCTGCTGTCTCAACACCCGCAGCGCGCGGCATGATGCAAGACCGCACCTTCAACGAGGTCTACGGCGCCGCCTCCGATGCCGAGGACTCTGTGACGGGTCCCCCAGCGCCGCCGGGCGCCCACGGCCTGCTGGACTCGCCGCTTCCGCTGTGCAGCCCCGAAGGGCTGGAGGGCGCGATGCGCGCTAATGCGCTGCCGCTGGCGGACCTGGTGCCCGGCGGCGACACGCCCTCAGGCAAGGGTTCAAACGATTTTTGCAGGCGGTTTCACCAGGCAAACTTGCAAGTGCATGTTCCTGTGGCAGCCTCTGGAACCGTAGCAGAGCTCGCCTGGCTCCTGAGCTCTGTTGCACCTCTGGCGCGGTCTGTGCGGAGACGCCGATCGCATCCCAGCCAAGCCTCTTGTACGACCCGAGGACCAGTCGCTGAACAAGAGCTGCCATTTGGAGCAGGCGCGACGAGCAACTGGGGCGGCGGCCGGCGCGACAGCGTGAACAGCCGGCGCTCGAGCTTTGGCGCCGACGTCACGGGCCACCTGCTGGATGCGGACGTGGACCTTGACGCCCTGGACCTCCCGGTAAGCTCACTTGCAAGCCGTGAACAGATCATCTGCTTATGTGAGCCGGTTATTGGGCGATCTGTCGCTCAGGGCATGTCGCCTGGGGCGGCGCACTGCTGCCCAACGCCAGGCACAAGACAGATTTTCAACCCATCATTTTGATGTTCTGACACAGTGCCAAGTCCTGACAGTGCCTCACTTGCTGCTGCTCAGGGCACGTCGCCAGGCGCCGACCACTTCCCATCGCCGGGCGTGCCGGCGGGCGCCGATGGCAACACCGGCAACCTGCTGTCCCTGGCGCCTGACTTTGGCGCTGGCGGCGGCGGAGTTGGCGGCAGCCTCGCGCATCTGCGCCAGTCAATGCAGCGGCTGCACAACGCGCAGCATGTGCGGCACATCTCAGCTAAACTTGCATTGGTTAGTTCCATGCCGTCTGAGCAGATCATCAGTTTTTTCAGCACCCTGCCAAATACGTCAGGTCCTGGCCTGCTCATGCAGCTGTGCCTGCTCCGTCAAGCTAAGGAGGTTGTGTACCTGACAATTGAAGTCGACGTTCATAATTTCACTCTGCGCATCTGCAGGGGAGCCCGACGGGGCGGCTGCTGGACATGGACGTCGCCGAGGTGCCGCAGCAGGCCCTAAACCCTACGCGGCGGGAAGACGACGGCCTCGGGCGCACGGCATCGACCGGCGGCGGGGGCGCGACGGCGGCGCTGCTGCAGGCTACCGGGCAGACGCACGACCTGCTGGCCACGCCGCAGGGAGGTGCCGCAACGCCGGGTGCGCATGCTGAATCCGCTTTGCCGATGTTGATATAGAGGTGGACTTGCAGACCATGCCATGCGCTTCCCTTTCATTTCTCACCGGCAGCGACTGCATTCTGCTGTCACAGTCGTGTGTAGGAATGCTTGTGCTGTGTCACACGGCGGGCGCCATAACGGCGCCACTTTCCTCAGACTTTACTCATGCTGATACCCCTCCGTGTCTCTGTTCACAGCCACGGGCCGCAGGACAGGCGGCACCACGGCGCACCTTTTGAACTTCACCGCCGCATCCGCCAACCACCTGGGCGGCGGCCACTTCCGAGCGCACCCGCCTGTGGCGGCACCGGCTGCCGTGGCGCGCAGCCCCGCCACCGGCAGCCTCATGGACGACGACATGCAGGTGTGTTCTCCTGCATCTGCGCCCTCACAGGATGGACTCTTTCATGAACAAGTAGTGGTCATGGGTTACTGGTACTTCAACACTCGAATCTGGCTCCCAGTCGCTTCATGACGGTGCGTTTGCAGTCCAGCTAGGTGCATCCTGGAATCTCTTAAAGACTCTTGCCGTCGATTGCGACCAGTTGTGACCACCGTTCGAAAGGCACTGTGCCTGCAGCTTATGTATACGCGTAGCACCAATCGTGATAGCAGTACAAACTGCCATTCTCCCCTCCTGCAGCTCACCGAGATGGTGGAGCACGCGGCATCAACTCAAGGCGCGCTGCTGCAGCAGCCGGTCGCTGCGCGGGCCGCCAGCCTGCAGTCCGGCCAGAACACCCCTGCGCGGCGGCAGCCGCTACAAACAGCAGGGCAAGAGGCGTCCGAGGAGGTGCTGCAGCAGGTTCGAGCTCCGACGCCGGGCTCGGTGGTCAGCCGGCGCAGCGCCGCCGCCAGCGCGCCGCCGGGCGCCAACTTGGAGATGCAGGTGCATCATTGACATTCGTGTTTTTTGATAGACTTTTGGCTCCTCCTAGCCTCCAGGTGCACAAAACATGAATGAATCGTGTGTGTGGCTGGCGGTTGAATTCCAGATGTTTCCTGGCAGGCCCACGTTGTCTGGAAGGGACATGACGTACATGAAAGGGTCAGTGTTTTAGGTCCGCAAATGAGAACTGGGCGCTGTTTTGCAGGCGCAGGAGCAGAGCCCTTACTGGGTGCCGCACAGCGCACGGCGCTCACCCATGCCCGCGCCTGGCGGCTCCATCTTTCCAGGTACACCGTGCCAGACTGTGCTGTACCCTCCACGTGCCTGAGAACGCGTGCTTCGCCATTCGATCGTCCTTGCCCCAAGCCAGTTGGGACCTGCCCGGGTACGGAATGCGCGTTTCTGCATATCCCTCGCCTTCGATGTGTCCTCGGCGACCTTCATCTGCCGTTCTGCCCGCAGGCGGAGACCTGCTCAAGCGCACGCCCGTGCGTGCGCTGCAGCTGCAGCCGCAGGCTGCTCCGGCAACGGGCACCATGGCGCCGCCGCAAGCCCCGCGGCAGCCGCCGGCGCAAACCACGCCAGGGCCCAGCCCAAGTCCTGCTCGGCCGCAGACGCGGGCGCCCATGCTCGACATGCTGCAGACGCCGGCGTCTGCGCCGCGCCAGGGCGGCATCGGCGGCGGACACATCGTCGGCCAAAACCTCACCGACGGCTGCCCGCCACTCATGGCCATTGCGTTCCCGACGCCGCCTTCCGCCGCCCCTCTGGGCGGCCGCCAGGGTGCGCTGTAGTTTGATGCTATGCCGCAGCTGTCACTTGCTGGCTGGTCAACGCTGCCTGCACAACACGTTTATTCAATTTCGCCAACTGATTGTTCTCGCCGAGCTATGGCACAGACAGCCTGCAAACAGTGGTTTAAGTCCACACGATAGATAGTATTTGAGCAATGAGTGCTTCCTCCCACATGCGCAGGCCTGTCGCTGATGGACGCCGACCCGGCGGGCGGCAACCGCCTGGACCCCTTTCCGCCGCTGGAGAACGTCGCCAACACCACTGAGTTCGGCGGCGCCGGTGCGTCTTCAATCACGCCACAACTTGTGTGCTGTGGACTATATGTCTCGGCTCCCTGTTGTCTTGCGGGTGCTGGCGCGGTTCCATGCGCTGCTCATCTTGCCTGATTCTGCCTGAGCCTGCCCTCGCATCAATCAGACAACTGACTCCGAGACTGCGATTCGGCTTGACACTTCGGCTTGACACTTCGGCTGCTGCATTAGAAGCCCTGCATGGAAACACCGTTGCGATGCCCGCAGGCGGCAGCAGGCTGGCGCGCACGCCGCTGGGGGAGCAGATGGTGCCGACGCCGAGTCGTTTCCGGCCGCCGGCGACGCCGCTGTCAGTGCTGCGCCGCGTCCTCGCGCCTCGTCCGGGCGCGCTTGGCGGCAATGTCGCCCTGACGCGGCCGCTGGCTCTCGCGGTGCGGCTTCCGGTCTGCTGCACGGCTCAACTCGATGCCTTGAAATCGATGTCCGTCACATGATGACTGCACTTCTGACCATCGTGAAGCGCTGCTGATCTGGCGACTCTGCTCCGCGCGTGGCATCTGGCACCTCTTGACCAGCTGGCTGCTGTGTGTCGTGGTCTGTTGAAGTTTCAGCTCGACAGCTCCTCAGCAGCGGTCGTCACCTTCCCCATTTGTGGCTGCGCCGCAGGAGATCTGCGCCAAGGTGGACATCCAGATGCACGAGCACATGCGGGTGCCGCGGCCCTCCATCGGCGGCAACCTGGGCATCGACCCGCCGCCCGCCAACCTACAGGTGTGGCTGCAGATAGAGCACCCAGGCGCAAGCTCGTCTTGATATTCTGCTGTCAGCTGCAGAGCCGGTACACTGTTCTGCACCGCATCATACCTCAGGAGTGCAGGTTCGACTGCCATCTTGCCTCCCTTGTGTGCGGCGCTCCCTGCTGCTGAAGCGGCCCGCATGTTTCTGAGCACCACATGGACTCCGGCTCTTTCAGGCAGTGGACCTGCCCCATGCAAACGCTGGACAATTCCAATTGCTGCAGGAGGCGCTGGCGCAGAAGGTTCGCGAGGTGGACATAGGGCACGCAGAGGAGAGCCGCGGCATCCTGGAGGGCGTGGCCGCCCGCCTGCGCGAGTCGCTCGCCGCCAAGGACGCCGCCGTGCTGGCCGCGCCGCCGGCGCTCGTGCGCGACCTGCAGGTTCGGCTCCAGATGCGGGCGATGAAGCGCTGATTGTTGAGATGACATCAAGCAATCGCAGTTTTGAACAGGAGGATGGCCTGCCAACCTTGCTGCAACAGATGCCTCACAAATAACTGAATCGAGGCCTCCGGTTTGCTCAGGCTTTATTGTTCCTTCACATGCCTCCTGACACATTGCTTCGTGGGCACAGCTGGCGGAGGCGCTGCGGGCTGAGCCGGCGCTGTTCGGGCGCCTTGTGGCGGTGTACCCAGACGCCTTCAGCCACGAGCTGACGGTGTGATTCTCATTCCAACAGTCGTTTACATGGGAAGTTAGCGTTGAGTGCTAGCTGTAGGCCCTGCTGTGAGTGTAAGGTGTCGTCAGGTTTGACGTCAGGATGTCAGCAAGGCGCTCGACGCCTCTCAACGAGCTGCCTCTCGCAGAAAGGTGGCTTAGCTGAAGCTCACCCTCACAGCGTGGGTCCTGTTGCCTGCCTCCGACACGCTTGCGTGTCATTTGTGGACTGCCGTGCTGCAGGCAGCGGAGGACGGCCCGGTGCAGCTGTGGGCCGCGCTGCATCCTCTCAAGGCCGACGCTGCGGCCGCCGCTCCCGAGGCCATTGCTGCGGCAGCCGCATCCGACCTGGAGGTGAGCGTGCTGCAGATGAAGCGAGTTGCAGTGCACCAGCGATCGCCGGGATTCCATGCACAAGGATGCCAGGCAGGATGTCCATCCACAAGGAAACTGGGACAATAACTGACAGCTTCTCTGCAAACGTGTGGTACGTGAAGGAGCAGTGCGGCAGCCTGTGGGCGATGCTCAAATCGGCTGTGGCGCCTGAGCTCTGATGCAGCACGTGTTCAGGACAAACTGCATCACAACAGCCTCGGTTTTGCGCGCGCAGAATGTGAAGGAGCAGTGCGGCAACCTCTGGGCCATGCTCAAGACGGGGGCGCAGTCGACGTGGAAGGAGTGGGCCGGCCAGCGCGCCGCGGAGCTCACGCCCTTCCTCGTGGTGCGCTGCCATGGTCACTTTGCTTAGTTTAGTAAACGACTCTGATAGAAAGGTGGGTCATGCTTCTGTTTCCGGCCCTTTAGGGTTTAGGGCCCTTTCCTGAGGGCTCGCAACATGCACGCACGCAACAGCCGCAAGCAGCTGACCACCCTCACTCCCACAGACGGTTCACGCACACACACTTGCGCGTGTGTCGCCGCACGCCGGCAGAAGCTCTCGTTGAAAAGACCCCTTATAGCTCTCGTTGAGAAGACCCTTATAGCTCTCGTTGAAAAGACCCGTTGTTTCTGCACAGGGCCTGAAGGCGGCGATGGAGGGGCACTGGGCCAGGATGGGCGAGCTCAACGAGCGGCTGGCGCACGAGCACGCGGCGGCCGCGGCGCATGCGCAGCGCGCCGCGGCAGAGCTCGCCGCCCGCGACGCCCGCCACCAGGTATGACAGACAACAGTGATGCCGACAAAGCAAAGTCAAGGAAATGAGAAGGAGCATTAACAAGGTGCGCCGCCGCAAACCTCGCCGCCCGCGACGCCCGCCGCCAGGTGTCACACTTGAGCAGGTTTTCCTGCTTGGGCAAGACAGAAAACACTACAGATGCAGACATGGCGAGCTTGCTGCCTGCGACGCTTCGTTCTGGCGACACAGCGGTTTTCGGTTCACGCAACTCAAATCCGCTGAAGAATCCACTTGCACACGGCAACTGTAAGTGTTGACGAGATTTCCCCCCACCAGTGCATGCAAGACTCTGCCGCCATGCACGAGTTCTGAAGCGGAGGACGGATGTCGTGGTGGCCATCTGTGACCCGATCCTCTGCCTTCATCCGCAGGCCGATACCGCCCGGCGCACAAAGCTCGGCGAGCTGCGCCGGCAGCTGTCCGACGCCACGGCCGCCAACGCGGAACGCACCGCGCGGCTGGCGGCGGCGCGGCAGACGCATGACCGCCTCGCGGCTGAGCGCAGCTCCGCGGCGGACGCCCGCGAGCTGGCAACAGCAAAGGTGTCGGCGCTGTCGGCGCTCGGCGGGGAGGCGATTCCGGACGAGGAGCGGCGAGCGCGCCTCGCTGCCGAGGCCGAGGAGGCCATGGAGAAGGTGAACATTCTCAGACTGACGATGGACATATATATCAAGACAAGACATCATACGAGCTGACCTTCAACGGTGAGGCGATTTTGGCCGAGGAGCGGCGGGCGCGGCTGCCGAGGCCATGGAGAAGGTGAGAGACGGTACTATTACATACACACACAGACACATTCAAACATATTAAGGGTACACACGCTTTGTGATCAGGCTGGTCTTGCCTCAACGTGTCTGTGTCGGGGATGTTTGACCTGCGTGCTGCTAAGCGCTGCAGACGCATCAACGCGAAGGGACGCTGAGAATGGACGCTGAGAATCCTCCATCGGACTCCTTTTCGTTACAGCTTGCAACCTCACCCTGCAGTGGGACCTGCTGGATGTTACCTGCGGCCTGGCGGCTGTTTAAACCTGTCACCTCTGCTTCACTTCTCCTGTTTGACTGGCCTCTACACCCACCCTGCAGTGGGACCTGCTGGACATCACCTGCGGCCTGGCGGGCTGGCGGCTCGCCTCCGCTACGCCGCTCGACGCCGGCGCACCCACCGCCGGCTGCGCCCTCACCTTCCGTCTGGCTGGCGGCCTTGCGCGCCTGACGCTGGTGCTGCGGCCGCCGGCAGACGGCGGCGCCTACGAAGGCAGTGGCGGCGGCAGGAGCTGCAGCGTCCTGGAGGTGGACAAGGCGGGTGTGCCGGCGGCGCTGCATGGACTGGCCGCCGCGGCGCTTGGGCCGCGCCTCATGGGTGCGTTGCTGCCGCTGTCGCTGGCATATGCGTGTGCCACTGCTTTGTAAGCGTGCTGGCAAGCAGCAGCCTCGAAAGGCGGCAATTCCTTTTCATCCCTGGAGGTGCACACCTTGCCTTGCGCCGTCGCCGTGGAACGCGGCTGCAGGCCTCAGCTGCACACTAGCCTAATTGCACACATCGTCCATCGCCTCCTGCTGACCAGAAAAGCGCAAGACACATGTATCTGAGGCTGGCATGGGTTGCATCTCCAGGCGAGCAGCCGCTGCGGGACGCGACCCGCGCCGGCGCCGCCCGCCGGCTGGACGCCGCGGCCGCGCTCGCCGGCCGAGCGGCGGACCTGCTGTCCGAGGCCGCCGCGCTGCGCCTCAAGTTTCCAAAGCTGTCTCAGCTGCGCTGGACGCCGGCTGAGGGCGGAGAAGGTTTGGGGCGGCTTCGGCTGGGGTTCCTGTGCCTGCAGAGCGGCGCGCGGCTGCACGCTGACCTGGCCGTCGGTGCGCATTCTGCGATAATATATCCTCGAGAAAGCACCTCCTGTGTGATTTCCTTGCAGCCGACTGTTGTGGTTCCAGTCCGGATTTCGGCAGGCACCACCCATGCACATGTGTCCCCGCCTTTGGCCACATGCTTGAAGGGCAAGCAGGTGTTGTGGAAAGAAAGAAAGAAAGAAAAAAGGAAAGAAAGAAAGTTCCGTCTGATCAGTTGAGATGGGTGCATGGTTCGTGGCTGAGAGAAAGTTCCATCTGACCAGTTTAAAAAGAAAGGTTTATGGTTCTTGCTGCAGGGCCGGATTTCAACAGTGGCCCTCTGGACTGCCGAGCGCAAGTGGCGCTTCCAGGTGCGCAGTTCGGTGCCAATTCCTGCACTTGCTGTCATGCGAGAGAGGTTGTGAAGCCCGCTCTACACAAACCCCCTTTGCAGGACTGTTAGCGATCGCTGGGCACCATGCAGCCTCTTTGCAGCTGCAGCACAGTCTCTGCCCCCAAGTGACTACATGAATGATGCGCTGATGGGCTGTCTCTCTGACTGCAGGCGCCGCGCGCATTTCGTCTGCTACGGTGGCGGAGGCCGCAGCGTCCGCGGCTCCCGGCGCCAATCGCCTCACGCGCATCGCCGTTGCGCTGTCAGACCTCGTGGCCGCTGCGCCTGACGGCGCGGCGCCGCCCGCGGCGATCGAGTGGCCTTCCTGGCCGGCGGCGGCCGCCGGCCCCACCGCCGCAGTAATGCTGATCTCGCAGCAGCTGCCGGCGGTGCAGCAGGCGCCGGCCAGCCCGCAGGCGGATGGCGCCGCGGCCGCAGTCGTGGACGCGCCCGCTTCGGTCGAGGCGGCAGCCGACAAGGGCGCATCCGCAGCCGCTGCAGAGTCTGGTGCGGACATGGAGATGGTCGCGGCGGAGGAGCTGACAGCTGTCAGTGCTGCCGACCAGCTGGCTGAAGCTGCCGCCAGTAGTGCCGCGACGCCAGCATGGCCCGCGGTCCAGGCGGCTGGCGACGAGGCTGCGCCGCCGGCCGCCTCACAGATGCTGGAGGCTTCCGCTGTCGCTGCGGACGCAGATGCTCAGGCGACACCATCGAGCGGCCTCACTCCGGCGGCCATGGATGCGACGGCCGAGGCGGATGTGGCGGCAGCGCCACCAGCCGACGGCAACACCGCTGTGCAAGCGGCGCCGCCACCAGCCGTCGGCAACGCCGCTGTGCAAGCGGCGCCGCCGGCTGCCGACGGCGAGACTGCTGCGCCGGCAGCATTGCCTGCTGGTGCACGTGGCGCCGCTGTGGATGCGGCGTCGCCAGTGACGGCGGACGAGGCGACGGGTTTGGTTGTCGGCAATGAGAAGGCACCGCTGCAGACAGGCAAGACGCCGTACGCGACGATGTCCGTGATCAGCAATCCGCTGTACTCGCGCCGCCACAGGGCATAGACCCGCGATCGTGCTGATGGATATTTTTGTGGTTTGAGCAGCGAGCACCGTGTGATCACAGGACATTTACAAAAATGGTTGCCGGGCAGATGTGCGGCGGATGAACGGAAGTGCAGTTTCCGAAGGGCCTCAACAGAGCTGATTAGGCTGTAATTTAGAGGTATTTCCATCTTCTACGTACAACGTGATTCAAAGATAGGTAGACTGTCTGCATGACGTCCTTCGAACGACGTTGGAGCTGGCATGTGGCGGCGCCGCAGAGACCTTCACGGTGGTTCCGCCCGCTCCCTCGGGACCCAACCGCGCCAGTGAATCATTCCGAAATCTGAATATAATCTGCTGTACACCATTGTTCGACACTGAAAGATCTTGATGCAATTTGCAAACACTGGCTTGTGCCTGCAATGCCTGCAAACGGCTGAGTGCTCAGAGCCAGCACTAAACCCAGCGCAACTCTGATCCAGTGCATTTTTCGCTCGGCGCAAATTGATCGCTTTCAATTTCATCGCGGCAGCGCGAGCAGCAACGCCAGTCAGGCTTTGTCAGGCCATGTGCAGACACACCTGACGCTTGGCGCGCCTCAGCTTGTTGTTGCAGCTGCAATCCTTGACGGCAGGAGATAGTAGCATTTTTTGCCCACAACGCAGCGGAAGGCTGCAAGCATGAAGATCAACATCACGCTGGACTTGGAGCCCTCTGAGATACCGCTCGCGAACGAGATCATCGCGACACTCAGGTACCAACAACACCGTTAGGCACAGTCCAGTTCAGACCCAGCACTGCCGGCTGAATGAGGTTCCTCTCCCTGGCAAACGCTCTGCAGGCATACTTCAATCCACTTGAAGGCTTGGGGCGGTGACATCGTGCCGTCCGCATCCGAAACAGCTGCATTGGAGCATGCATGGAGCTTAAATTGGAGCTCTTGTACACTTTTTCTGGCGCAGCCTGCTGCCTTTGAAGCTGCGTGCCTATGCATGTCATTTGAACCCTCCGCCTGACGCAAGTGGGCTGCGTGCCAGGCTGCGCCTGTGCATGCTGCTGTGCATGTTGTGTTGTGCAGCGTGCTGAGCACACCTCAGATTTACGGAGTGCATTGCTGTGCTGTCCTAAACCCACGCTCGATCAGCTCAATCAGCTCGATCAGGTTCCAGCTCTTGCGCACAGCGTCCCCCACCTGCTCAGTTGCTTAGTATCTCGTTGCGGCGCTCTCTTTACATCACCTTTTTCTGTTCTTCTCAACACTCCATGCATTCCGCTGCGTAGGTTGCTGACCGCCAATGTGAGAATCAACCAGCAGGGCGGTGCCGCCAACAGCCCCGCACAGGCGCCGCCGCAGCATCTACAGCAGCCGCAGCGGCAGCCGTCTGCCTCCAGTCAGCCGCCGTCGCCGCCGGGCGTGTCGCAGGCGCCGCCGCTGGCGCCGGCCCCGCAGCCGCAGCCGCCGCTGCAGCAGGCGCTGACGCCGACGCAGCCGCAGCCGCAGCAGCACCAACAGCCGCCGCTGCAGCAAAACGGCAGGCCGGTCGACACCAGTGTGGGGACATTCAGCAGCCTTGTGCGTCGCCTCGGCGATGAGGAGCCTGACACACAGGTGAGTGCGGCGCAGAAAACGCCGGTCCTGCCCTTTCGGAAACCCTGCAATACTTGAGGTGGCGGACGGCAGTAGTTGTGAGTCATGACAAGTCGAGGTGCTGATGTCCGCCAAGCATGCAGGCATGCACCCAGTGCCCAAGGACGCGCATCTGAGGGTTGACGGGCGAACGGCAGCAACTGCGGGGCTGGAAATCCGCCTTGCGTGAGGCTCCAGGTTTTCACTAAACCGCAGGGCATCATGGGGGAGATCAGCCGGCTGCTCAGCGCCGGCGGCGACGCCGCCTTCCCCAACTTCCTGGAGGCGTTCACGCAAACAGTGTTCAGCCAGTACAACAAGGACAACCGCGTCTCGGTGGTGGGCGGCTCTGGACTCGGCGTTCTTGCATTGGCGTCCCCCCTTCCTGTTTGCTTCCCGTAACGGCCGAGTGCCAGAACGGAGGAGCATGCGCGCAGCCCGCATCTCAACAAAGGAAGCTGCCGACCGCATCTCAGAACACCTGACACCTCGATAATCATCGGAAAGCACACAAAGACATCCTTCTGCATGCAGGTGCCATTCGTGGAGGCCATCGGCAGCCTGCAGGACCCCTGGAAGAACAAGACGCGGGACAAGGTTATCCCCAACGTGCGGGATTCATCCCTTTCGCCGGACGTCCCGATTTTGCCAGGCCTGCACGATAGGGACGTCTCCCAACCCTGGCCATCGTCACCTTGTCCAGGGGCGTCTGCTGGTCGCCGGAGGCATCGCAAGCCGCCTTGTCATGCACAGAGATGTGTGGCCATGCGCCGACAAGAATAGCAGATGTCCCCCGGGGAACAGCAGATGGCGTGCATGCGTCTGCTGCAACACGTTACCTGGGTGTGCAGGTGCTGAAGCACCTGACCGTGAAACGGCCGCTGGACGTCAATCGGATGGACTTCTTCCTCCAGGTGTGTGTTTAGGGTTAGGGTTTTGAGATGAGTGCGCGCCCGGTTCGGCCTACCACATGCATCATCCCAGATTGTCGCCCCGGCGGCACGCATGCAGGCGCTGCCGTGCGCCTCACATGCCTCATGTGGGCATGCAGCCTGCCCACCCAACCACGTTCCCGAGCAAAAGGAATTGCTGCACTTGACATGCGCCTCAGTTGGAACCACTTTCTGAGGAGAATGGGGGCTTCACATGCGCCAAAGCCCATTTGCAGAAGCCCATTATCTCCACCTGCCCGCGACGAGAGGCGGAGGCGCGGTGCGGTGCTAGCAAACAGCAGACTCATTGGCACCGCAGGAGAGGCAACCCTGCAGGAAATGGGCTCGAATCAGTGTTGTGCATGTTGATCCTCATGCACTCTGATTCTCATGAACGTTGCGACATGAATCTGCATCGCCAGGCGGAGGCGTTTGCGGCGCTGGTGAACGGTGGGCTGATCGGCATTGAGGGCGCAGTGAAGACGATCGTGGCGCTGCTCCGGAAGCTGGACAACCGCTCCGCCGCCGTCACCATGATGGGCAAGACCGCCGAGCTGTGCGTGGAGCAGGTGAGAGCCGGGCTCGAAAGGCATTAGGCTCAGTCTCTTTCCGTTTCTTTCAAACGTTGCCCCTTTCTACCGTAGCTGTTGGAACGAGACGCCGCGATGCTGGAGCAGCTGCGCCCCTCGCTGGGCGCCTGCTGACCCACGCGCACTTGTGGCTCAATCTGTCTGGCTCAACCTATCTCGACTTTCCCTCCTCAACTTGAAGTGTTATTGATTTCAACTGCAGCTGATGGAGTGCGACGCTGCGATGCTGGAGCAGCTGCGCACCTCGCTGGGCGCCTGCAACGAGCAGCTGTTCTCGTACGATCTGGACTACATCAACGACATCATGAGCTGGCCGCCGTCGGGCTACTCAGCCCAGCAGCCGCAGGTACCAAAAGAAGTCTTAGTTTGCAGCAGGTTTCGCCCTTGTGAGCTCGCCCTTGTGGGATGTCGAAATCGTGAGCTGGCCGCCCTCTGGCGTCTCTGCCTGCAATACAGATGTCACATCCTATGCAGACAAGGCATTTCATTCGCCGTAGGTAACCTGTGTGCACACCCACGCGCAGGTGCTGCGGCGAGTGGCGGCATGGGAGGGACACAGCGACACCATCTTTGCGCTGGCGTACGACGCGGGCCGCCGCCGCCTCATCTCTGGCGCCAAGGACTCCCAGGTCTGCCGCTGAACAGAGAACCTTGATAGTAAACCCTGCGAATGATTACCTTGCGAATGATTGCCTTGTCTGGTGTGACGTGCGCTGGCGCTCCTTGCTGTGGAGCGGGCGCCATTTCTTTGCACACGTCGCTTTGTGCTCGATTGTCCCGAGGCCTGCGCCTGTTGGCAAGGGCATTGCACGGGAAACCTAATCCACCTCCAGCATCGAGCTCTCCCCAGCGCTGCAGGCCGAGACATTGTGGTTGTGGCGTCAAAAACCATCCCAGGCGCGTCACTCTCGCATGGGCTGTCGAGGTGCTCGGGCGCCTGTCCGAAGCTGTCTGATTGATATGCTGCTGTCCTGCGGCAGGTGCTAATGTGGAACGAGGCCGGGCAGCGGGTGGGCAGCCCCATCTCGCTGACAGGCTGCTTCATCTGCGCGATGGACCTGCAGCCGCGCGCCGACCTGCTGCTCGTCGGCGGTGCGTGATCTGCAAGCAAGTCAAGGTTTTTCTCACCATGTTTCTCACCGTGTCACTCATGGTGAGGGAGTTTGCCGTCCTGCTGGTTGAGCATCAGTCATGTCAACACAGGCGTGCCGCGGGATGAGAGCGTGACAAGCGCGATGCGTGTGTCAGCGTACCAGCTGACTGAGCACGTCACAGACCAAGATCCTCATGGCAGAAGGGCTCGTTTTCCGACAGGTGTGCCGCGAGGAAAGTCTGCGGCGAGCGCCTCGTGCGTGGCGGCGTACCGAATGACAGCCGAGGGCGCGACGCCGGCGGGCATGCTGGTGCCGCCGCGGGACCGGCTGAAGGTGCTGTCCGTCGTGCGCGCGCTGGCCGACGCCGACGGCTTCATCACAGGCGCGCCATAGTGAACACGCGGTTTCCTGCCGACAACAGACGCAAACATCTGTGAAGCTGCCACGGGCCCGGCGCAAGGTGCTGCACGTTGTGCGCACGATGCTGACGGCATCATCGCCGGTGCGATTTTGAGATGAGAGAAAAGGAAATCCATCTTGATAAACAACCAAGGACTCTCTTTTTTGAACATTTCAAGAAGCCGCGAGAGCGGCTCAAGGTGTCGTCCGTTCTGCGCGCGCTGCCCAATGCCGACGGCTTACTCACTGATGCACTATACAGGTCAGAGGAGGTTTCCAAACGTCAGAAATGACATCAGCTGATCGCTGCACAAGGCCTTCGGGCCGGTCTGGCCTCACTCAAGCCCGGAGGCCGTTGCTGGACTCCTCCTGGTAATTCCATCCGTCCAAAGCGAACAGGCTATGGATTCCCGCCTATCATGCCATCGCAGGTGAGACGATGCACAAGAACGCGGAGGGTGTGGAGGAGAACGTGGTGCGCTTCTACAGCACCTCCAGCGGCGCCAGCTTCGACAGCCTGCAGCCATCGTCCGCCTTCAGGGTGCGCAGCTGACGGTCTTTTTCGGATGTATAATGCATTATCAGTCAATGACAAAATGCTTTTAAATAGTCGCGAAAAAGAGCAACGCAAAGGGGAAAACCTATGGTAGGAAAAATCCATGGGTTTTCCTACCACCGTCAGCAGGTGGCAAAGCGTGCACAGGTGGCTCTAGCTCTGATGACAGGGTCAGGCTGCTAGATTCCCGCACAGCCGAACTGCAGGCAGATTAGGCAGATTAGGCAGCCAAACCATCCTCCAGGATGCTGCAGCTGCTCAGAGTAAGGGCCTCTGTGTCTGCCGCGCAGGGGCATACGGATATGATCACGGCGGCGGCGCCGTTCCCAGGCCAGCCGCCGCTGTTCATCACCGGCTCCAAGGACGGCCAGGTGAGGAACTTTATCGGGGTCTCGTTCAACGACGCTGAAGCTACGCACCGTTTGATGGAACATGCGTCCCTATGCATTCCAAATGGCTGAAGCGCTGTCACCCTGCGGGTGTCATGGATACAGCTCATTTTCATGTTGTTCACTGTGAGCATGTCAGGGGTCTGCCACTGTCCTGTGCGGATGCCGGGTGCAGCGTTTTGTGCGTCTCACTCACACATCACAGCCCCCTGACGCCGCAGGTGCTGCTGTGGGACCACCGGGCGGCGGCGGGTGGCGCGGCGGGGCGCTTCAATGTGCCGGCGCCGGCGGGCGGCGCCAACATGGTGACCTGCCTGGATGCGGCGGGGCACATGCTGCTGTGCGGCAGCACCAACAAGCACGTCACGCAGTGGGACCTCAGGTGAGCACGCTGAGAATCGACGACTTCTGGATGCAGGAAGCACCTGTCCCATGGTGTCGCTTGCTGTAACTCTTGCGGGCCGCTGGGTCGACGGACATCGTGTCCTGGGCATGGACGGCTTCACGGTGCTCGAAATCATATCGACTCCCTGAAATCAAGCGCCACATCCCAACGGCGGCTTCTGCAATGCAGGTCGCTGAACCAGGGCGGCGCCACAGAGTCAGTGCGCGCGCTGGGTGTGGACGACTTCACGGTGCTCAAGCTGGCCATCGGCGCGTCGCCCTCGCAGGTGGGCCGCGCCACTCAAGTTGACGCCCACTGCATCTTTGTCCCCGTCAGCGATGCAGTCTGTCCTGGTCGTCCTGGCACCCTTGACCCTGGCAGTCCTCGGATCCTGCCAGCCTTGTGATCCTGGCAGCCTGGACGTCACGGATTTGTCTGTGGCAGCCATTGTCACCTCTGAATCACCTCTGAGAGCGCACGATGACAGGGGTGTTGCGCGCTCGCAGGTGGCCATCACCACGTTCTCGGGGCTGTACCTGGCCGACTTCAGCGTCGAGGGCCAGCAGCCGGGTGCGCCGCCGCCACGCCTCCTGATCTCGCGGTGGCCTTCTCAAGCAGCGTGACGCATCACTGCATGGTGTCACACACATGCGTCGTCCAGCGCACCGGGCTCTGCCGGCAGCCTGCGCACTTCGGAGGCAAGAACGAAGGACGGAGAAACAGTGGGAAAAAAAGCGTCTCTGTTTCTCCGCGCCACCAGGGCGCATTCTGGGAGAGCAGCGCCTGGATGCTGGCATGAACAAGAAGAACGCGAAGACAGGGTCAGACAGCAGGATGCAGCACTTACTATTGCTAACACACACAACTCTACACCCCGCGAAACCCCGTATGCCGCGGTGCAGGCATGGGGAAGATGGACATGGAGCTGGGCGCCGACGGCAAGACGCAGCACTACCACGACGTCAAGTGGGCCGCCGATCGCGGCACGCTCTTCGCCGGTGGCATCAGCCGCCGCGTGGACTCCTTCCAGCTGGGCCCCGCCTGATACCGGCAGCCGAAAGGCAGCCGAAAGGAGGAGAAAACAAGGCGACTTGAGTCGGGTGTCGCACGAAAGGCAGCCGCAGTGCTGGTCTTTACTCGGGCGCTACTTTGACGTTGATGCCAAGTATCATCAGCCGCTGTGTGCACTGCTTTCACTGGGTGGCAAGGGCGTCAAAATGCAGGCTGAAATGCAGCCAGATGGGCTAGTGCCTGGTGGACAGCAGCGATCAGACAGCGACAGTGCTGCATCGAGAAGTGAGGTAGCGTATACTACACACAGTAATCTCGGCGCTGCGGCCAGGTAGCGAGTGCAGCGTTGAGGTCGGCAACAGCGTTGATGAAATTGCTGATGTGCAACAACCCATCGCTGCCGTCTAGGTCATTTGCACGTCTGCCAGTAGTTCAAGGGCTTCAAAATCCGATGCGATGATGGACGGCGAGATGGTGGTACCTACTGAGAAGACGTTGTTGGATTCGCACTCGCCTGATTGAAGCGGCATGACATCCCAGGCTCGGCATGGGCAATGAGCAACAAGTAAACCAGGTTGGGTGCAAAGCGAAGGCTGGCAGGCGATCAGCAGACAAGTGAGGCACATCAAATACCCAGAGCGCACTCGGCGCACTCAGGGTACCGCCATCTGTGCCACCGCTGAGAAAGCGGCCACCAGCTGCTCGTAGCGTCACACTTGGTGCCAGCGCTTTGGCCAACTTTGCACACCCTCGCAATACTACACCAGTTTGCCAGAGACGTGTCAAAACCCCAAGCCACGCCCCCATCCCTACTCAGGATGCAGCAGCCAAGTCTGGCACGAGCCCGGACCCCTGTGATGGCGAACAGGCAACTGGCGTCGAATCGGTTGCGGCGTCCTCGACCCTTACCTGATCCTCGTCAACTCTCTCCAGCAGGCCTCCATTCAAGGTGGCGTGAGCTGTGCCTGACCTATCGTCTGCCAGTTGCAGGCTGCAATGCCCAGTGGCGACGTTTCGTTGAAAACGAGTGTGTCTTGTTATCTGCAGCCGCGGTCCACGCGTGGTCATGTGCGCCAAGCGTCCATATTCCGAGGACCGTGCCATGCATTCAGAAGGAATCGACTGGATGGTAAGCAGAAACAGATCAAAGGCAAGTGCGCGTATCCCTGTTGCTGGCCAATTTCCGCCCTTTCAGTCTCAGGCCTCATCTTCATGCGATTGAGCTAAACTGTTTTGCTGTGCAGTTCTGGAAGGGTGTCACCCTCGACTCTATCGTCCTGCCAAAGGTCATCGTGCTGTTGTGCGGCTTCGGACTAGTTTTGGTGGGGTACCCATCCCTGGTCCGACAGCTGCTGTCGCTACTTTTCCGACGATAGCATTCACGAAAATCTTCATTGGACTGCTGAGTCTGCTGACATCACTCGATGTCAGCTCAGTGGCGCGGTTGAATTTCGCTGGAGGGTCGGTGGCGTTGCAAGGCTCATGGACCTGAATGCAATATATTCTGCACGCGGAAAAGCGGCCGCATGATGCGGCACAAAATGAGGTGATTGTCGACCTGTACAGTACATCCCTGGCCGTGGACCTGGTCCGTCCACTGAGGCGTGTCACAACAATATTGGGGAGTCCGCGACAGCTTCAATGACCTACACAAATCAGCCTACAACTGATGTTGCAACTTCCAGGTACTGGTAGACTCTACAGGCACATGTGGTCGTGCAGGTTCGTTGCACTTTTAGATAAATTTGGTTACATCCTGCAGGTGCTGAACTACTTGAGACCTTGAAAGCCGCCGCCAAAATGCAGTTTTTCCGCCAAGACAAGCCATGCCACTTTCCTTTTGTTACCATCATCAATATTGCTTGTGAACGATGACGAAACACCACTATAACTACCTACTTCAAGGGGGATCAAGATCTTGTTGATGTTGTGAGTTTTGGGGCTCCTGTAGGTTTCTGTGAAGTCTTCAGACGGCATTTTTCTTACTACTGGTCTGCTCGACATGCCGACGCGTTCAATCACTAAGAATCGGTCACAACCACAGACTGTGACCGCTGCCTGCATCTGTCACTAGAAACTTGCTAAGAGCAGAACCTGCCCACTTCTCTTCTTAATGCTGCGGGACTAATCAGGAGAGCTTGTGCCTAAAGAGCGTTGGTGTTTCAAGAAGCACTCCGATAATACAAGGCAGAGCAGGCGCCGAATTGAGGGCCAGCGCTGCTGGCTGTCACAAGCCGCAGCGCCTGCGGCATTAGGTGCCAGGCTGCACTGTCGCAGCACCAGCAACACGCACTGCACGCCGGCCTTGCAAACGGCCAGCGGAGTCGCAACTGCCGTGGCAGCAATGTGCCAGCGGCCAAAGCCAGCTCGATGCTGCACCTGGCCACGCCGCCCGGTGTTGCTGGCGCTGCCGCATTCACTGCTGGAAGCGCTGCACCCCGGCGCGGCCCTGGCCACCGGCGGCGGGGTGCCTGTGCGTGAGCTGCGGCCTCTGCTGCTGGTGTGGCGCCCGCTGCTGCTGCGGCGCCTGATAGTGCGGCACCTACTGCTGGGCGCACTGCACCCGACCGGGGCCCGGCCCGTCTTCCTCGTCCGACTCATCGTACGCTGAGGTCTGGTGTCGCCGCTGGAACTCCCGCCTGCAGCACGATGCAGTGAGGACTTTCATTTCGTTGTTGGGTTGGAGCAACGTTGGCCTCACGACAGCGCCAGGTAACCATGTGCACCCAGACAGCCACTGTCGCGACTGTGAGACGCACATTGAGCACGACATTCACTTCTGTGAACTGTGCAATTGGCACAACACCCGCAAGGTGCAGCAGTGCACAGCGTGCAGAGGCATTACAGCACAGGGTTGCAATCGGAAACTGCCAGAACCGAGAAGGGCGACGCACCGCTGCTTGAGCTCCTGCTCGAAGTCCAAGACGCCGCGCATGAAGCACTCCTCTGCCTCGTCCACCTGCATCGCCGCCCCGTTCTCCGACGGCCCCTTTGGCAGCACCTGCAGGCACGACATCCAAACCGAATTGGTGGGACGGCACTCAGCACGAGGAAGCCGAGTCGTGAGGCTGTGTGTTCTCGCGCAGGCAAGGAACGCTGCGCTGCACAGCAGGTCCTGACGCATTCTGACAGATGTACTGCACAGGTATGAACATGCGCAAGCAGGTCATTCGTGGTGTTGTCAACTCTTAAAACGCTGCGCACCTGCGTGAGCGCCTGGACCTGCGCCGGCTCGAGGAGGTCGGGGAATTTCACATCGAACTGGATGTACAGGTTCCCCTTCTCGTAGGGGCTGCCCTCGATGGGCATCCCCTCCCCGTCGATCACCTTCCAGCTGTCTGGCTTGATGACCTCGCCCGGGTGCGTGGACACCTGCGACGGAGGGGCGGGCATGGAAAGGTCAACAGCTGAGGAGTGAAAGGGCTTTGTCTGACATGCCCCACCTGACGCTGCTGCTGCTGCTGCCAGGTTGGCGATTACGATTACATAACTTGGGTGGGGGTGGAGACAGCAGTCGAAGCCAGACAGCTGGGCCCTCAGCATACCACACCAAGCTGATCAGTGTTGCGTGTGGAGAGAGTTCCTGTGCGTCTCCGTACGCCCCTGGCGACTACGACGGACAGCGTCTCAGCAGCGGCCACGGCCTTTCGCTGCACAGGCGCAGCTGGGGAGTCTGCGACAGTGGCAGCGCAGTGCCAGGCCCTCCTGTGCTGCATGACTGAGCGAGCGCACGATCGACAGGAAGGCTCCGATGGGGATGCATTGGGGGGAATGCTTCAACTTCATCGCACCTGGAGCACACGGCCGTCAAGGTGCCGCACGTGGAAGTTGAGGCCTGTGAGCGCCTCCGCCAGGCTGATGGACTTTGACAGGATCAGGTCGCTGGGTGCCTGCGCCAGTAGTGACATGTGATTCGAGGTGAATGCTGTGCGGGGCACGATAGAACGCATCGGCACAGATTGGTGCACGCCTCCGCCGGGCTGATGGACTTTGTACAGACCTAGGCCGCTGGGTGCCTGCAGCGGCGGCGATGGACTGTGTCTCAAAGCTCGAGGCGGCCTACTGCTGGTACGCGACTGCCGCGTGCAAGGATGTGCTTGGAGGAGCAAGGCGGTGCTTCTTCTCCTCCCAGCACATGGCAACGTGCAGAAGCGAGCCTCACAGGTGTATGAGACTAGAAACCCACCTGGTTGATGCGCTTGAAGAAGCGGTGCTCCTTCTGCTCCAGGACGAAGACAACGTCGCCCGGCTGCACTGTGGGGTCGCTGCACCCCGCCTCCCCCCGCAGCACGATCTTTGCGCCATGCTTCTGCCCCTGCGGCATGGAAGGAAGACGCATGGCCGTCAGAATCGGCCCAGGAGGTTGGACACGTGATATGGTGCCATGAGGAAGCTGCACGTGAGTGCGCACAGAGGCTGTCGCGGCCGAAATGAAGTGCAAGTCGACGCTCGTCTTCCCAAGCAGCTCCATGCCCAGACTGATCATCCCTCCATGCCCGCGCCGCTCGCCACTCCATGTCCGCGCCGATCACTTGCAGATGTCAGTGAAAAGCCTCGACAGCAAACCAAGGAAGCTACAGGCCGCCCCACCTTGGCGATGTGCACGTCAAAGACCTTCTTCTCTGGCAGCAGGCCCTTGCCGGCGCAGGAGCCGCACTTGTCACTGGCGGGCACACTGTAACCCGTCTGGCTGCAGGCGCTGCACGGCTGCTGGATCTGCTGCATCATGCCCGGGCCCAGCGCCCGCAGCTGCACCTGCGCGGGTGACACCTCCTGTCAATGCAACACCCTAAAACCAAAAATGCAACAACAGTCCAAAGTGCAACATTTTGGGCCCAAAGATCATCGCGGGAACAACTGGTGATGCAGGAGGCAATGCGCCTGGTGATGGTGCAGCAGCACTCCATGCACGAGTTTGCTGTTGCAGGCAACTTCGTTCCCACAGCAGCGACATCAAACCAGGATGCGCGAACGAGGGGAGTGAGGGTCGCACTGTCACGCCGGAGCCGTGGCACTGCTCGCACTGGTAGCGGCGCCCTGACTTGGTGCCGCTGCCGGTGCAAGTGCTGCACTTGATGTTCCGCGATAGCGACAGTTTCCTGCGGAGGGGCAGGGACAGCGCTCATGGCATGTTGCATGTCTCTGCTGCGAAATGCCGGCCAAAAGGGACATGCCTGCAAGTATCAGGAGTCAAGTGTCAGGAGTCCCAGATATCCTGGGGCGAGTAGTGGCCACCAGGCGCGTAAAGCACATGACAGCCAGCAGACAGGCGGTCATGGGTCGCCGGGCACTTGGCGGCGCGAGAATGGGTCCCTGAGGTTATTTGGTCCGACTCATGCTATCATTTGTTTCCTTACAGTCATTTGCTGGGCGCTGCGGGCCTTTGTCAACAGCCGGCCCCTTGTTTCCCGCGCGCTGCCGCTGTAGAGCTCCTCCAGCGAGACCTTCAGGCGGTGTCGACCCATCTTTTGCTGCAGCGTTTCAGGTTGTGGTTGCGTGTTTTCGCCCTTTATTAGGACATGCAAAAACACCTGGAGCTGCCGTTGTAGAGCTCCTCCAGCGTGACCTTCAGGCGGTGGACCACGTCCTCGCCACGGCGCTCGCGCGTCTGCCGCCGCCCGCCGCCGCCGCCAAACAGGTCGAAGATGTCCGCCATGCCGCCGCCACCGCCGGCGCCACCGCCCATGCCCTCCTTGACCGCATCCTCGCCAAACTGCACAGAAGAATGTTCCCCTTTCATTTCAGCTTCGGAACTTGCAGCCCTTGATGCACTCCTCCTGCCCGGCTCTGCTGACTGCACGACAGCGCACTGCTGAGACATGTTTCTGCCCAGATACTGCATGATGTTGCACTTTCACAGATGAAAAGTGTTGTTCAAGGCGAACTAATATACCTGGTCGTAGATGCGACGCTTCTCAGGGTCCCGCAGCACGTCGTACGCCTCGTTGATTTCCTTGAACTTCGCCTCGTCACCGCCTGTAGGCACAATCACTCGAGGTGAAGAATGCACCGTCTGAGCCGTCGTCAGGCGGTGCCGGTGGGGCCCAGGTTGACGTCTGGCCGATGTGGCATGCCTGCTCCAGGTGTCTGCGGAGTGCTGTGAGTTGTCTGCACCAGCGTCTGTAGCTGCGGCTCATCCGCTTTTCACTCGCCGTCTGTGAGCCTCATGAGCCGCAGCCGCCGCCGTGGCTGCGGCAGAGTTGGCACATGCCACGTGTCTCGCAAAGTTCGGCATGCCGCATCACATACGGATGTCGCGACGCTGACAACCCACTCGATTGCACATTGAAGCATCTGCGCTCTGACGAGCGTCAAGCGCATCAATCGTGACGACTCCAGCAGCTCTCTCACAACATGTTTGCAAGAGCATGGTCGAATTGTCGTCTGTAACTCAAACACTCGCAAATGCGTACGTGACTGTCAGGGCTGTCGCAGTCGCCTTAAATCGCTGCTGGTGGAACCTTCGGCTGATGGAAAGTCGAAAAAGCAAGTCCGCGCCAAACGAACGGAGCGGCGCAGCTGGTGTAATCCCGGTTCGTTAATCGAGCCTGACTATTCATGCTGTAGGTTTCAAATTGCCAGCGCACCCTTGTCAGGGTGATGCTTGAGGGCGAGCTTGCGATGAGCCTTTTTCATGTCGACTTCACTTGCTGACTTGTCCACGCCCAGAAGGTTGTAGTATCTGGTACTGTCTGTGTTGCCGCCTCCCCGTCCTCCAGGCATGCCTCCAGGCATGCCGCCGAAAGGGTGGCCACCGCCACCAAAGAAGCCCCCACCAAACATTGCTGTCTGCCGCCTGGTTGTTCAATGATCTGGTGCAGCCGGACGTTGCTGCTGTGTGATACAGGTCTTAATCAACCTTGCTCCAGATTTCGATGCGCGTGAAGCGTGCTATGTGCGCGCCGCGTGCTGCCGGCGACTCATTGGACTCCAGCGGCCAACGGAGAGCGCTAGAAGGCCGCCACTCTCTTTACGGACCGGCTTATAGATTCCCAGTCACGTGACCAATTCACACACCCAGGTACGGCCAGGTCACCTGAGCAATGCCCAAAACAGCCACCTGGCCCAGGTGGCTGTTTTGGGCATTGCTCCATCTGGGCAAGGCAGGGCGGGGTAAGGTATGTCAGCGCCTGTTGTGTGCGCCTGTTGTGTGCGCTCCCTCGTCATTACAGCTTTGATCATTTGCCGGGCCGGCCGCGCACGTGGGAGGTGCACACGGTCGGCCAAATGCGCTTTCAAACATGGCTGCTGTGGGGCCAAACAGCTCGAACTGGATGCAGTCACAGAGGCGGTGCCGCCATCGGCGGCAGGCCACGAGAGCCTCTGGATGTCGGGCACATGTGCCCATGTCATGCACTGTGAAATTCGAATGCGTTGCCCAGGAACACTGGTCCGTCACTCAACCTCTGGCACCTCAAGCCGCTGCTCTCGGTCCCTGGCAGGCGTCCACCCTTGGGGTGGCCTGCCCTCGTTCATGTGCCGCCGGCTTGGACATTATTGCTTGCATTGACCAGCTTGCTTCGTGCGATGCATGCGGGCCAGGCCGCCGCTCGTGCGGGGCAAGGACCCGTTGAGCCCTGACAACCGGCTCAGCTGTCGCCCATCTGCTGCAGCGGCGGCGGGCCGCCGTAGCTGCCGGGCGGCGGCGGCGTCTTGCCACCGGCGTAGGCCGGCTTCATTGTGACAGGCGTCCGGCCACCACGCGCCCCGCGGCCAGCGCCCCGCCCGCCGCGGCCCATCACCTCGCCGCGGCCCTCCCCCCTGCCGACCGACATGCGCCCGGCCCTGGTGACAAGCACAGCGACGTGTAGATGAGCGCAAAGCTCCGTTGCAACGGTACAATGCTCGCGCCTCCAGCTGTCATATGTGCAAGGCGTCACAGACAGCGACGCGGGGCAGTCGACAGCAGGTGGTAGCGCACCACAGACACATCCAACCCCAGCAGCTGAGCACACACATCAAAACAGCTCGATACACAAGGCACACCTGCCAGGGGCCGCGCCGCGCGGCAGACCCCGCCCGCCGCGCATCGGCGGTCCGCCGTACTGCTGCTGCTGCTGCTGCGGCTGCTGCTGCTGCGGGATACCGTTGCGTCCGGCGCGCCCGGCCTTGGCGCCGCCATTGCGTCCCGGCTGCAGGCCGCCGGGGCGCTGCTGTCGCAGCCCACCGTCGTCGCCGCCGCCCATGAGATCCTCCGGCAGCGCCGCCTCCAGGTGGCCCGACCCCAGGCCGCTGCTGCTGCCGAAGGCGTGCTGCAGGCCCAGCGAGTTGTGCGGATTGTGAGGCGGCTGCACGTTGCAACGAGTTAGGTGAGAATCCAGTTGCAACGAGGATTCTAGTGGTCAACAGACAGCAGAGAGGCAGACACGACCTGGCTCTTGCAGCTACGCTTTCGGGATGATCGTTCAGGGGAAGATCGTTTAGGTTCGGCTTGGATACATGTGCGAGTTCCGCACCTGGTGGAAGAACGCGTGGCTGCCCTGCTGCTGCGACGATCCGCCAAACCCGATGTGCTGCCCGCCGCCTAGCGCGCCTGGGAAGCCGCCTCCGTGCTGCTGCTGGTGCGGCGGCTGCTGCGGGCCGCCCATCGCCACGTTGTTCATGCCACCAAGGCCGCCGCCGGCGCTGGCGGGGCGGCCGCCGGGTGCGGCAAACGCCTGGCTGGCCGCCGCCAGGCCCGGCTGCAGGCTGCCGGAGCTGCTGGAGCCGCCGCCCATGGACGGCACGCTCCAGTCCGGCTGCTTGCCCGTCGGCACGAACGCTGTCTGGCCAAAGCCGCCGAAGGTGGCCTCCTGGTTGCCGCCCAGGCCGCCGGCGCTGCCAAAGGAGCCAAACTGCGGCATCTGCAGCCCGCCGTGGTGGTGACCCGTCTGGTGACCCAGCTGCTGCGGCTGCTGCGGCTGCTGCGGCTGCTGCGGCGGCGGCGGCGGCCCCTGCTGGTGGTGGTGGTGCTGCTGCTGCTGCTGCAGCGAGTTGTGGCCGAAGCCGCCCAAGCCGCCGGCCTGGCCGCCGTAGAACGCGTCCAGCTGCTGCGAGCCCGTGAGGCCTGGAGGCGGCGATGGGCGCTGCTGCTGGTGCGGCTGCTGCTGCTGGGGCAGCTGCTGCTGCTGCACGTGCTGCTGCTGGTGGTGGTGCGGCTGCTGCTGCGGCGGCATGTGCTGCTGCTGCTGCACAAAGGACGGCTGCAGCTGCGAAGCCGCAGGCGGCTGCTGCCACAGGCCCGCTGCAGAGGCGGGCACGCCGCCAAAGCCAAAGCCGCCAAAGCCAAAGCCGCCGCCGCCAAAGGCGTTGGGCAGGCCCTGCACGTGCGGCGGCGGCACGCCGGACGCCGGTGGCGGCGCAAAGCCGCCGAAGCCACCTGGCGCGCCGTGCGGCGGCGCCAGCGTACCGCCAGAGGCATGGCCGTCGCGGATACCACTCGATAGTGGCAGGCCAGAGGCGGCCAGAGACAGGTCCGCAGGCAGTGCCGGGATGCCGTTGGCCAGCACGCCGCTTGCAAGTGTATCGTCGAGCGGGGGTGCCGAGCGCGGCCGCGCGATCGGTGCCGCGCCAGCCGCAGCAGGTACCACGGGGTCCAGCACCGCCGGCGCCGCTACGCCCTCGGCCTTGAGCGGCGCCTCCGTCAGGACGAGGTGTGCGAGCGCGCCGCCGACGGCGGAAGGCTCGTGCGAAGCCGCCGCTATGCCGTTGCTGAGTGGCGGCGCCTGGAACGGCTGCGTCGCGGGCGGCTCCACTTGTGCCTGCTGCAACTGCTGCTGGGGCAGCTGCTGCTGGGGCTGCTGCGGCGAGGACGCCACCGGCAGCAGCGAGGCCGCGCCAGTCGACGGCACCGCGGCCGGCGCGGCAGGGGCGCCGGCTTGCGGGGACGCGGCCTCTGGCGACACCGCGGCCCTGTCGGTATCCCCCTTCGCGATGGGCAGCGGCAGCGTGCGCCCGGGTGGCTTGGTACCGCCGCGGTTGCGCTTGCGGCCTGGGCCGTCCTTGGGAGACGCGCCCTTGGGCGGCTGCTGCTGCTGTTGCGGCGGCCTGTGATAGTAGGCAGGTGTCAACAGGGAAGGCCATATAGTGCGAAACTGCCCGACGCAATTGCCGCGGATTGCCAGCATGCTGCCTACGAACTGTGAAGGTGTTGTAGCAGCAGCTTCACCGGCACCCACATGCAATGAAGGATGACGATGTCTGCCACCACGCACCTGTCACCAGAGAGGGCAGGCGCGATGTCGCGGGGCGCCGCGCGCTCGCCGCGAGCACGGCCACGGCCGCCGCGGCCGCGGCTGCCCGCCGTGGGGGCGTCCGAAGCCACTGGCTGCTCCTCGAGCGGCGTGTCTGCAGCCTTGTGCTGCTGCACGGCGACGGCGCTGCCAGCAGCAGCAGTCGAGCCTGGCGCCGCAGGCGGCGGCGCCTCGGCGGCCAGCGCGGCGCTTGCGGGCGGCTCCGACGCCGGCGGCTGCTGCTGCGGCGGCACGTCGCGCACCAGCGTCAGGGGCTTGGCCCAGGCGTTGACGACAGGCCGCGGCGACGGCGTGTGCGCCGGCGCCGGTGCGGGCTCTGCGGCAGCAGCGGCGCTCAGCAATGGCGTGGTTTTGGCCTCGGAGGCAGCGGGCGGCGCCGCCTCCGCCCTGGCGGCCTCTGCGGCCCCCGCCTCCACGAACTCGTTGAGTTCGGCCTCACCCGCTCCCGCCTTTGCCTCTGCCTCCTCTGCCGCACGGGCCTCAGCGCTCGCCGCCGCCTCGGCCGCCTCCTTCTCCGCTGCGGCCTTGGCTTCGGCCTCGCGTTGCGCGATGCGTGCATTGATCTCCTCCAGCTTGGCCTGGAAAGTAAGATCAGCAGCAGTGCATAAACTGGCAGCAAAACACCACAACTTTGCGCGAATGCAGTCAGCATTAAGGACACCTGTCTGGTGCAGAAGCTGTTTGCGTGAACAGCGCATAAACTGAGAAGGCGCATGCTACACAAACGTTCAGGCCGAATAGCTGCATTGAGAGAAGGATAACGAACAGCTGCCTGCAGCGAGCTGCCAGCATAGCAGCTGCGGAAGCGTCTCAAGCTTGTAGGACCCACCTGTGCGGCAGCCTTCCGGCGCTCCTCCGCCTCTGCTTCGGCGCGCAGAGCATCGGCACGCGCCTGCGGCAGGCTGCGGTTCTTGCCCTGCAGCAGGAACGAAAAACACACACTTGTCGCATTTTCATGGATGCACCTGTGTTCCAGGCAGCACAGCAGCAAAGGTTAGTGGCAGCATGAAGAACAGCGCTCACGATGCATTGCGAAATACACCTTGGCCTACTTGACATGTGTTCGGGCCACCATCAAGCACGGCACCAGAGGAAAGCCAGCACCTCAATCGCCTCTCTGTGGCGCGCTTCCTCCGCGCGGGTTGTGGCGATCGCAGCCGCCTCCTCCGCCTCGCGGGCCTCGATGGCAGCGGCCGCAGCGGCCGCCGCCTCTGCTGCCTTCGCCATCTTCTTCTGCATTGCATCAAGCATGGCTCAGCTGCTCGTGTGCATGCACAGGACCCGTGTGTCAGAACCGTCTGCATTGACGAGCTGGAGCGCATTTGGGCTCTCCTGCTACATGCAGTCAGCACAATACCACTGCTTCCGCGGCGACGAAAACACCAATTCACTCCAGTTGGATTCTAGCTTCTGATGGACTCCTCTACAGAACTCACATCCTCCTTCTCGGCTGCGATGCGGTCCAGCTCCGCCATGAAGGCGGCGCTGTCGTCCATGGGCTCCTCATACGACGGCGGCTGATGCCGCTGGACCGCCAATGCCAGTGCCGCTGCCGCCGGCAGATCAGCCGCCTGCAGCGTCGGCTGCGATGCCGGCCGTGCTGGCTCCCGGGCCAGCGGCGCTGTGGCGTCGACACCGCGGACGCCGGCCTCGGCGGCGCCGGCAGACGCCGGGTGGCGCTCAGAGGCAGAAAGCGCGTCCGCCGGCGGGCCCGCCAGCGCTGAGAGCAGCGGCAGGCGCTCCTCATCGGCAAATTGAGGCAAGCCCGGCTGCCGGGGGCCGGGCGGGCCCCCGACCAGGGCGCTGCGACCCGCCGGCGGCGGCGGCCCGGAGATGAGCGCCGACCGTGGCGGCCCATCTGTCAGGCGTGAGCGGCCGGGCGTGCCATCGTAGTGCCCGCCAACACCGCCGCCGAAAGGCCGGCGGTTGGGCGGGCCGTCGAAGCCGCCGCCACCGCCTGGGCCGGCGCGGGGCGGCGGGCCACGGACGTCGTCATAGCGCAACGAGCGGCGCGGCTCGTTGTCCCAGCCGCGGCGCGGCCTGTCCTCAAGCTGCCGCCTGTCATCGTATCCGCGCGGCGGCGGTCGCTCATCGGGCACGCGGCGGTCGAAGCCGCCGCCGGGCCGGTGGGGCTGCTCGTCAGGCACGTCCGCCAGCGTTGGGCGCGGCAGCGGGCGGCCGTTGGCAGGCGGCTGCAAGGCGCCGCCGCCGCGCCAGCGATCGGCGTCCCGCGGCGGCGGCGGCGGCTCAGCGCAGCGGCCAAACTCCCGCTGCGGCTGCACTGACCGTTCGTCTGCTGCCGGGGGCTCGTCCAGGGGTGCGCACTCGGCATCCCTGTCGGTTGCCAGTAGCGACCGCTCCCGCTCGCGGATCAGGCTGCCGGCCGGCTCTGGCTCCCAGGGCTGCTGCCGCGGCGGTGGCGGTGGCGGTGGCGGCTGCTCATCTGCAGGCGGCCGCTCAAACGCTGGCCGCTCCTCGGTCTGTCGGCCAAATGGCGACTGGGCCTCGTTGGGCCGGCCGTAGAGCGGCCGCTCCTCGTCCTGCCTGCCAAAGCCGCGCCGCTCATCTTGGTAGCGGTCGCCGCCGTACCTGCAAAACAACAGCAGAGCAGTTGAGGAGGATGCAGATGTATCTTCTACCTTGGTGAATCTGCTGAGCTGTGCGACTTGACCTGTAAAATTTGCTGGTCCGGCACAACATCAGCGTGCCTGATGCACCAACAGTACTTGACATGTAGATTCAACGGTCGCTCTCTCCCGCGACACCGCATGAAGTGAAAATGTTAATTATGGATACACATTCCTCTGCAGCTTCACGTGGGACGCACCAGTCTGCCGACGGCGGGCGCGCTGGGGCTACCCGGTCCTCATCGTCCCAGTTCCGGCCGCTGGTGTCCTGGAGTGGAAGCGGCGCGGCAAATGTCGGATAAACCTTTGGCATAGCTCGAATCTGTTCTGCCAGCTCGCATGGCAGCAACCAATCAGCCGACATGAACTTTCTCAGAGGCTGTCTGGAGGTGGATGGAGCCGCACAGCCTTTGAACAGACAAGATTGTGTGCATCGTATCGTATCGTGGTCGCAGGCTCGCACCAAGCCGGAGGGCGGGCCAAGCAGCGCCGAGGTGGGGGCCCTGTTTAGCGCGAGCTGGGCGACGAGCGCCGATTTCTTGCCGGCCGCCTCGAGGCTGGGGTACTCCGACGGGTTGAGGCGTCGCCTGTCCAAGCCGGACCGGACTTTGAAGGGCAAGGCGGCGGCTGCAGGCGCCGCAGGGTCTGCGGGCGGCTGCCATGGAGCAGCTGCCGATCGCGACTGCGCCGAGCCCCAGGTGGAACCTGCTGTGAGCGGACTGGCACTGTCTGCTGGCGCCTCTGGCGGAGGGGGCGGCTCCTCTGGTTTGCTCCAGCCTCCGCCGGCGGTCGGCACGAGCTGGGTGTTAGGATCGAGCCCCGCGTTCTCCTGCGCCAACCATAAGACGGTAATCGGACCGCTGCATAGGCCTCAGTGGAGAAAGGCAGCATCGCAGCAACAAGCTGGGTGCAGAGCCCGCGTTACTGGCTACGGAAAGCATCGCAGATCAGCAAAGGGCTACACAGTGATCAACAAAAGGTATGGATGTCGACAGGCACCTTCTTGAGCGAGGGTAGGTTGACTGGCTTTGGTATGGCAACCTTCGGCCCTGTCGCGCCTGCAGAAAAACCCCTTCCTCCACGCTGCGGCATTGAGAAAGCTCGTTGAGGATGCATGCGATGCGCATGGCATTGGATTCCACCCCTGGCGGCGATGCCGCCTAAGAACAACACGCCACAGGCTGGGCAGCAAAATTGGCGAAGTCAGGCTCTCAATATCTTTACACGAGCGGGACGCCGGGTAAGCATACACGAGCAGGCTGTACCTTGACTCCACCTAATGGCACCAGGCCAGAGCGCTGAGGCTGCGCGCCTCCACGGCCTGCTGAGCCTGCATGGCTTTGAAAGCGCCCTGAGTTGTCACGCTGTGACATTCTGGCGCACGGCACCTGCCGACATGGAGGCCGGTCGTGAGCTGAATGAAGCGTCTAGGTACACAGCCGGCCTGTCTGCGCTGCAAGCACTGGTGCGCTGCCGTGGAGAATTGCACCAAGAGCGCCAGAGCCAAGACAAAACCCTTTTGCTGGCAAACTTCACACGGAACGCAGTACTTTGTTGCCCCCAGGACACTTAAACGGAAGCGAAAAAAGCCCGAACCGAGAGTCTCCCAGTACTTAGCCAGTACTTAAGCCTATAGTTCATGCGCGGTCCCCGTATATGCGACACGCGTGCGCCGTTGTG
>JAABUL010001928.1_pt1 | contig 36736 bp, 43 predicted proteins | sample 5559151 | NCBI WGS metagenome assembly JAABUL01 (sample SAMN10711876, study PRJNA513368) | rock metagenome | isolation source: Antarctica rocks | place: Antarctica: Victoria Land, Pudding Butte sud | reverse complement strand
ACATCCATCAACCCGCCATCATCGCCTTGATATATATATATATATGTATTTTTCTCAATTCCAGCGCTCTGAGTGTGGGTGGGTGTGTGAGGGTGTGTGAGGGTGTGTGTTGAGGTTGGGGTTGAGGTAAGAGAGGGAGGGGAGGGGGGTTTGGGGTTGAGGGGGGGGTTGAGGTTGAGGGGGGGGGGAGAAGGGCTGGAGGGGAGAATGGGTGGGGGTTGAGGGTTGAGGGTTGAGGGTTGAGGGTTGAGGGTTGCGGGGAGGGGTTTGGGGTTTTGGGTTTGGGGTTTGGGGGTTTGGGGGTTTGGGGGTTGAGGGTTGAGGGACGATGAATGGGATAAGCGGTTTTTTGTGAATGAATGAGTAAATAAATCAATAAATCAAAAAGAGATAGAAAGGAGATAAAAAAGAAATTCTTGTGGGCTGTTTTAAAGGGGGTGGGTAGGTGGGCGAGATATATATAATGCCTACTCCGTCTGTCCGTCCGTCCGTCTGTCTGTCTGCTACCGAGGGGGGTAGGGGAGGGAGGGGTGCGTGAGACGTGAGCGAAGAATAAAAGCGGAATAGGATGAGCGAGTGATTTGTTATGTGCTGTGTATATTGCGATAGTGATGGATCGAGTCTAATTCCAAGAGGTCAGAAGAAACAGAATAAGAGTTTCGAGGACAAGCAATTGGGTATCGTAGTATTCACAGCGCTCGCCTGCCTGCGCCAAACGCCCCCAAAGAACCACAAACCAGAAACCCGAAAAGGACCAACTCCTCCTCAAGCCTACCCACTCCCCACCGCGCCCTGTCTACTTCCTCCCCTTCCTCTTCCCCCCCCCTCCCGCCACTGGTGCATCCCCAACACTCACCACCCCCTCCCTTATTTCCTCCCCACCCACCTCCTGCAACTTCTGCCCGCCACTAATAAAAAATCCCAAATCGCGATTCTGCTCCTCCAGCTCCGTCTTCTCGGTTCTCAAACTCTCAACCTGGCTGCCCAGATGCGTGATGCGCTCCATGAGACTCGCGTTCATGGTCTTCTCCTCGCGCCACTCCTTTTCCAGTTTGCGGGCCATGCCTTCAAATTTATCGGCGCGGCGGGTCGCGCGGTCGCGGTCGCGTTCCAGTTGCGGGAGGGTGTCCTTGGCTAAGGTTTCGTGCTCCGTTCGTAACCTGATCAAATCGTGACTAGTGCTTTCTGCCAGCGCGGTGGCTTTCTCCGCAGCCTGGCTCGCTTGTGACGCTTTATCTGCGGCCCTCTCGAGGATTTCCTCGAAATACATGCGCTGGCTGTCCAGCTGGGAAGTCAGGAGGTGCGTGTATTCCTGGCCGATGTTGTCGAGTTTTTCGCGGGGGACGTAGTCGTCAAAGTCGTCGTCTCGAGAGCCAAGCGCAGAGTGGTTGGGTGTGGTATTGGGGGGCAACTGCACGAGTTTGCCGTCAGATTTGGATTGGACGATACGGTGGACGTAGCCGTCGGATGCGTAGTCCCAGATGCGCTGGGTTGTGAGGTCCATAGCGAAACAGTGGGATGATTCTTCATAATGTGCAAAGGCGTGAGCAGCATCATAGCGGCCGCAGCCGACATTACCGCAAATTAGGCAGATCCACAGGTTTTGGTCTGAGCGACAGATGGTGCACTCATTTAACGCTACATCTTCCAAGGAAGTACTGTGTATGCTTTTCCCCGGATCGTCTTGGGTGTATCGGCAGACGGGGCAGCCGCTGCCGCGCCATTTTTTGAGACATGAGCAGTGGAAGACATGTTGGCAGAGGATGGTAAGGAGACCGGTGGATTCGTCCATGCGTTCCAAGCATACGGGGCAGGTTGGTAGCTCGATCAGGGCAGGTGTTGGGGGTGCTTTAGGTTTTGTACTGCGGGATGCGGAGGGTAGAGATGCTTGTGTGGTGGTGCTCATGGAGCTGGGGTTCTCCGGCTTCTTGGATGGGGTGAAGGGGTCGTTTGTCATGTCTGGGAAAGAAGAGTCTTGACCGGCTATCTCATTGATTCGAAATTCGATGGACTTGAGGAAGACCACATGGCAATTCTCTGGCTAGATAGTCCTCAGTCAGCCTCTTACAACTTTCCAGGATCAACATGTGAACATACCTCCATACCGTCGAAAGCCTTGCCATTCCACTCCTTCCGCCACTCCCTGGCTTTCTTTCCACTTCGAAACTTCATGAGCACCATGTATCTGTTCCCTCTTTCTGTCCTGATCATTCGGAAATGACTGACCTCATCTCTCGTCTTTTCCCCAACAAAACCCAGGAAGTCCGAGGGCGTAAGATACGAGGGTACGGCTAGTATGCATAGCGTAGTGCAGTCCTCATCTCGATATACTGCTTCTTCGCCATCTCCTTTTCTCAGCGAACTTCGGCCACCCTTGGAGCTTTTGCTGACCGAAACGTTATCGTACAACCCCGGCGTTTCTTTAGCATCTCTGTAAAGCCGTACGATCCCCCAACCCATATCATCCTGCTCGAGATCCAAGGGCTCGTATCTGCCCTTTGTTGCAAGGCCACCTGGACCGGCGCCAAGTCCGTTGTTAATGTGGCCGTGATGCTCTTCCTTGCTCTCGTTCTTCTGTGCCCCTCCTATCTGTGCCATATCGATACTCTGCACGGCGATTTCGTCGTACCGCCAGTCATCGATCCTTAATGTTGATGCCTTGGCCGTTGCCGTCTCTTCCTTCCCGTTACTTATGTGAGGAACAAAGTCACTTGTTCCTTTTGGACGCAGCCCCGGCCTTTCCGGACTATATTCTCTGCGACCACCCTGCTCTAGATATCGAGCGACAATTAAGTGTTGAGGTCCCTTCTTCTCCGACTCTGTTGGCTGTTTTCTTGTGCTCTTTGAAGGGATCTGGAACAAGTCCGCACCTCGCAACAAGCCGCAAGTGTTTGGGAAAGGCGCTTCGTAGAGATCAATGGCAATGTGAAAGAAAAATGACGGCATCAGTTGTCGATCGGTGCAGTATCATCGCCTTAGTAAAGGTGCAACCTGGTATAAGATGGAGAACTTGAAGGATATTACTGTGGCAAATATACGGGGGTCAAGTAAGAAACCGAGTCTAGAACATTCACATCACTACTGCACTCATCGTGGTATCATTATCAAAGGTGTTACTGCAAGTACATATGGTATTCAGAGCGATTTATAGATTACAGGAACGATACCACCAGTGTCACCAAGCAAGGAGAGAATTGTAGCTCAATATGTGTCTGTTACTGGCATGAACTAAATATTGTCTCGCCACACGAAAACCATGGAACGCCTTCATATAAACCCAGCCAACCACCCGCTAAGGCGCAGGATACAGAAAAATACGCTCCATTTACTGACCACCTCGAAGTCTAAGCACCAGATGTAGCGTGCTCTCCTTCTGGATATTGTAGTCAGAAAGAGTCCGGCCATCCTCCAGCTGCTTGCCAGCGAAAATCAATCGTTGTTGGTCCGGTGGGATACCCTCCTTGTCTTGAATCTTCGCTTTGACATTGTCGATTGTGTCAGAGCTCTCGACCTCGAGCGTAATCGTCTTACCTGTTAAGGTCTTGACGAAGATTTGCATACCTCCTCGTAGCCGGAGAACAAGATGTAGAGTAGATTCCTTCTGAATGTTGTAGTCCGACAGGGTTCGGCCGTCCTCCAGTTGCTTACCAGCGAAGATGAGTCGTTGCTGGTCTGGTGGAATACCCTCCTTGTCTTGTATCTTGGCCTTAACATTGTCGATCGTGTCCGAAGATTCAACTTCCAAAGTAATAGTCTTTCCCGTGAGGGTCTTTACAAAGATCTGCATACCACCACGCAGACGCAGGACAAGGTGAAGAGTTGACTCCTTCTGGATGTTGTAGTCGGATAGGGTACGCCCGTCTTCAAGTTGCTTGCCAGCAAAGATAAGACGCTGCTGATCAGGAGGGATGCCTTCCTTATCCTGAATCTTCGCCTTCACATTGTCGATGGTGTCAGAAGACTCCACCTCCAAAGTGATGGTCTTGCCAGTAAGTGTCTTTACGACTATCAAGGCGTTAGTAATGCGAGTACAGAATCGTATCAGGAAGGAGCTTACAAATTTGCATGCCTCCACGGAGACGAAGGACTAAATGCAAAGTAGACTCTTTCTGAATATTGTAATCAGAGAGAGTACGGCCGTCTTCGAGCTGCTTGCCAGCGAAGATAAGGCGCTGTTGATCAGGCGGGATTCCTTCCTTGTCCTGGATCTTCGCCTTGACGTTGTCGATAGTATCACTTGATTCCACCTCAAGGGTGATGGTCTTGCCAGTTACTGAAGGAGAAAGGGTTAGCTAGTGAGGGTGGCGATACGACAGACGCTGCCAGGGAGCGGGGTCAACTTACGAGTCTTGACAAAGATCTGCATGATGATAGATATTCGGGAGATGTAGTTCGAGTAGTGAGTGACTTGCTGGTGTAAATATCCTGGAGTTGGTGTGAGGTTGTATGTGGATGGAGGAATAAAGAAGATGGAGGGATGAGGTTGGGGAATTTAAAGAGGTGGGAGACTCTGAGGTGTTGGAAAGAGCGGATGACACAGCCGGATTACATACGTATTCACCTAGGCGCTAAGTAGGCTACCGTATCACACAAATGGAAGTAACGAGAAATCACCATCAGCTTTTGCCACAGTGCCTAACGCTTCACAGAGGTTCATGAGCAATTCTGGAATGCCTTCATCTGTATCAACACAACAACCACCATTGAAGCAACACTCGCCATGGACAAGACAAGGTCACGGGGCAAGATAATATGAATGCATTTGTAGGAGACCACTACCAAATGCTACCCCGCTTCATCTCCTGTAGCTCTGCCTCAAGGAAACAAAAGTCAACTAGAAGAGTTGGATATAGCACCAAACATGCATGACAGTAGGTAGCTTCATCGTCAGAGCTACCTGATCCAAACCTTGGCCCAGCAATGACTCGAACAATACCAAGTACATCCACATGCTCCAGAATTTCCAAAAATCTTCAAAGATCCAAAATGTCGACTCTATACTGTTCCTCTCAAGGAAAAACGAAAGGTGTAAACTAATGCCGTAATGACAGAGTACTGTCAATCCTTTTTGGCTCATGGAATCGTGTTCATGAGGCATGCGAGTGTCTTGAAGTCATGAAATAGTCGTTCGCTGTGTGTTGGGTTCAACTTCGCTTAGTAACAAGAATATCCAAAAATCAAAAGAGGTTGGTCTACTAGGACCGTCCCAGTAGAGACAACAGCTATGCTCGAGTTGCTTATGGTGAGTGATGTCGTTGTTCCGCATGAAAGCCGTAAATATCGTCAGGTCATACCGAGTTTCAATTCGCGCGGATTACAAGCTTAGAAACAAACTTGCTGGAAAGTGAGTCAAAATCATTTCGGTCAAATGTCGCCCTTGATCGGCCTTTAAGATATGCTTCTGTACTGGAGTTAGTCCCGTGGTTGAGCGAAACTAATAGTCATGATAGCATACCATTTTGGGTTACGTGCCCTCGGACTTCGGTCATTGCCTGACATACAGATGGGTTCGATTGTAGGGCTTGGTGGTGTTTACTCGTTTCCCATTCAAGGAAGGATGGAAGCTTCTGAGAGATTGCTGAGAAAAGGCCAACGATGACACCAACCGGTGTAGACTCCATGTCATTGCAGAACTTGTTGACAACCTCCTTATCCTACACGTGATATATTAGCAATGTGCCTTTATGCTCTTCCTCGAGATGGAGCTTACTGGGATTCGGTAATGGCAGTCAAACTGCATTTCCTCCCATACGCCGAGTAATACGGACGCAACCATGAAGATTGTAGGCCAGTGCTTGAGCTTGTCGCGCGTGTAAACACTTGAGTACAAGTGTGAGAGTTCTTCCAATATTTCTTTCTGCAATTCTCGCCACTTGTCTGCCATCGCACATTTGATTTGGAAGTTGATCATCACCGGAGCTACAGTCTTGCCCTTGAACTTCGAGTTTTCATCTGTGATTTTGCCAAGGAATCCTTCCTCATCTGGTATGCCTTCAACCATGGTGACATGCTGGGTAAGGTTGTAGGCAAGAAGCAGTTTTAGGGACTTCCGAATGATGGGGGTCCTTTCTTTGAGCCAGAAATGGTAGGCTGTTTTGAGCATTTGCGTCAAGAACGGCGTGCCCTCAAAATACTCATCCACAAAATTCTCAAAACCCCCATCAATATGCCGGTCTAGGTAGTCTGACAGCAGAACAGTCGAGACTCCGTTTTCGCCGGCTGATAGCTTAGCGGTGTTGACCGAGTGTTCTTCCGGCGTATTCTGTGGCATTTCCACCCAGTCGAGGCCGAAACATCTTTCATCACGGACAAAAACTTCACGTGCACGGATTGGAAGCATGTGGCCATATCCGTGTGTGATGAATAGCGTACGCTCCGAATCCCCGAAGCCTTTGATGTTACCAATAGAGAAGCCAAGGCTAACGTGTCTCTCGTAGTCCGCCCTCCAATCTTTCATGAAGTATCCAATCTCTTTGATGTCAATTCGGGTACAAGGAACTTGCCATAGGCGCGCGTGGGACGGTTGACACCCAGAACATGGTTCTCCCGGATCGCACTACTCTACTTTAGCGGTGGAAATCGATGGTAATGTTTCCGAGTACTTACAACTTTCTTGAGAAATTTGCAGCGAAGGCAGGCCCCCAATTTCCTGATTTCACACGCTTGTTTCCTCTGTTCCGGACGAAGAGGCCCTTTCCTTCTTCCTACTCGTTTCTCAGCGTCCGACTTCGGCGGTTGAGAGGGTCTCCTGATCATCGCTTTTGTTGCTTTGATATTGGTATTTTTCCGTGATTGCCGCCTGGTAGGTGGAGACCCGCGACCTGACGAGACAGGCGATCTCTGAGGCGATGAAGGCTTCTTGATATTTATCGGCTTTACCAAGCTTGAGGTCACGACGACAGGACGATTGGGACACTCTCTTTCGTCACCTTGGTGATACGTTTGGTCTAGGTAGTTGCCATTATCAGAGTTAAAGTCCATATCACCAATGCTATCGGTCCCGGGTGAGCCGATCGCATTGGGGACCTCTACGAAACCGCTGCTCCAAGACTTGTGAGACTGCTGTTCGATGTCAGAGTACGACGAGTCGGAGAATGTTCGGCCGTGAAGGGTTTGGCCTGGGTTGAAGATCGCTCCAGCTTGCAGGTCCGGGTACGATGACGAATCAAGAGGCTGGTGAGCGTAGTCGACAGTATTCCAGCCATTATCGCTTCCTGAGCCAGAAAGAGAGCGGACTTCCAGATAAGAATTGCTGGGAGAGTTTGCGGGCGCCGTCTGGTGTTGAATACTCATATCTGGCAATCCGTGTGGTGGTGAAAATCCCATGACATCGTTCTGGATTTCCTGCCAGGTGGTGAAAGTTAAACCGTCCATCTGGTTGCCCAGTGGAAGGTAGGAGCCATCCATCGGCAGACACCTCGAGGCAAGGTGTGAACTGGTTGACACGAATTCCGTGGGCGAAGTCTGGAACGGCAGTGAGTAGTCGTCGGTGAAGTGCGGTTGCGAGAACGTAGTCTCCAGCGGATATCCAAACTGCGAACCCAATGGCTGAGGGATACTCCACTCCGGCATCAACGCATGGGTCTGATGATCTATCCGTTGTTCATATCCTGTTCCGAGGGCGTGAGCAGGAGTCGTTGACCGCTTGACATTGGAGTTGGCGCTTGGATGGGGTGCGGCGCGGGACGTATGACTTTGCTCGGTGGGTATTGGCGGCCAGGAAAGCCTCGACGAGTACGAGGGATATCGCGCACTTCGAGGATCCAAGTCATACCCAGCCAGAGGGTCAGCAGACAAATCGACGGCCGCCATGGTCGGGGGTACGAAGAATGCGTATTCTCACTCAATGGCTATTGTCAGAGAGGGAGGATGATGTGATGTGATGATGAAAGCGTGAGCGAGTAATGAGGCATTCGGGAATCGGGAGCAAGTCCAGGGAATGGGCGGTGTCACCTGTACTAGGTACTGTGCACCAGGGCAGGCTGTTGAGCGTCTCGGCAACAGGGGACTAGGTGGGGGATGAGGGAGGGGGAGGGGGAGGGGGAAGACGGGTGCTTGCCCCAGAACGAGCGAGTCAGGTAAGAGAGAGAGAAACCGAACTGGAAATGGCTGATGTTGTTGTTGTTGTTCCCATTTCCTGAGTCCTAACAGGTAAGAGTTTAGAGTAGGTAAGGTAGAGGATGATGGAGCAAGTAGCGGTGAAGAGCTCTAGGGTAAGGGTAAAGGGAGGTAGTCAGATAAGTAAGTACAGTAGTACACAGTAGTAGCACGCTTTCCGGACCTTTTGGCGGGCGGGATCAGCAGGAGGGGTAAAGTGGTAGTCCGGAGTCGCTTTTTCCTGACAGTTGTGAGTTGTGACAAGGTCCACGCATGCGCGAGTGCATGAGAGTGGCAGTATCAAGCAGTATCAAGCCAATCACTGTCTGATTCATGCAAGTAATCCCATTCGATCTTCTATGCAAAACCAATGACTCTCGTCTGTGGCGGCTACTGTGGTACATAGATGGTGATACGGAGTACGTACCTCCGGACTGTGGATTCACGCAAGCGGGGCAGGGGTCTTGTTCTAGTGATTAGCGACGTAATTGAGTGGGGGAATTGGGGGGGAACGTGACGATGTTTCTCCCTGCCATGTTTTTTACTTGGTTCAAGCATGCTTTCTCCATCTGCTTCAGGGTCGCATAGCCAAGGTAGGTAGGGACATACATAGTAGGGACATACGAAGCACAGAATCTGAAGAGACATGTCGGATGAGGACCCAGCATCGCATCATCGTGAGATTCTCCGCCGCCCTTGCGTGGAGCCTGTCTGGTTTCGGCATGTACATGAGGGCCCCCCACTGTTTTTGTGCAACGTTGCTTCAGCCCAGCCCGCCACCATGTTTCTTCCCCAGACTATGATGACTCGCCATCTACGACAGTACAACAGTACAAAGGTACAAAGGATGGCCTGGTGCGACATCTAGGCAGCTAAAGGCATTTCACTACTTCGTGAATGCCGAGACTGCATTCAGCCTGCGTATGAGTAAAAGTAAAGTACCGTACGAAGATACTTCGTAAGCACAGATTCGTCGCGCTAGACGCGTACAGCAAATGAAAGCAGTTCCAAGATAAATATAATAGTTGTACTTCGTAGGATGAATTGCATTCGAGATGTTTGTTGGGAGAGGCGATGACATTAACCGTGGGCTTATCCTCCTCACAATGGGTACTCAGGTTTCTCGTAACCGTGCGTGTTTCGGGAGAAATTTCAAATTGGTGATGAACGTATGAGTCGATTGAAGCTGGCGAAGACAATGTTTGTCAAACTAGAACAATAGTAAGAGGCTTTTTTGCCGAAAAATGCCAAACCCAGTCAAAGCAAAGGCAAAGCGGCGCAGAGCTGTCTACCAGCCCCGGGCCAGTGTTATCAAATTAGTTAACCATACACCGGTTTCACCTCAAGCGCTCTTGAAGAACTTCACGAAGAGTGTAAACATGTCTCAAGCTGGCGAAGGAAGGGAGAACCTTGTTGACACGACTAAAGTCTGCGATGAGCTTGAACAATTGGTGTCCGACGACGACAGCGCCGACTACATTTACTCCGAGAGAAAAGTACCCCATGGAGCTCAAGAAGATAGGCCACTCGTTCCTGACCTCTTCACCTCTCCGCCGCCAATCCAAGATTTCTTGAAGACCGAGACGTCGGTGAGACAAGACTACACAGTCCAAGAATGCCTACCCTTCCTCGCCGGACTCGAAGACTGTGGCAGGAGTCTGTTTGATTACAATGAGTTCGGCGTACCGAGACTCGATCGTGACCGACATATTAGATACCTACACGATAGTTTTGATGAGCTACCGGCGAGATTCGTTGCATTCGATGCAAGTCGCCCGTGGCTTCTCTACTGGGCTTTGACAGGTCTTTCTATACTCGGAGAAGAGGTAAAGCAATACCGACAAAGGTGGTACATAAAGAATTTCATAATAAACCTAATCTTCTCGCACGCTTCTGATGGGCTATATCGACTAATCCTGTTTATGCACAGAGTCATTTCAACTTTCTCACCGATGCAGAATCCTGAGGGGGGGTTCGGAGGCGGTCATGGCCAGATCTCACATATCGCGGCAACATATGCCGCTGTGCTAAGTCTTGCTATGGTTGGCGGTGCTGAAAGTTTGGAGTTGATTGATCGTCGAGCGATGTAAGCTCTGAGGTCAGAGACCGCTTCCACTATTCTAACCTAGCTCCTTATAGGTGGAGATGGCTAGGTGAACTCAAGCAACGAGACGGTGGCTTTACAGTTTGCGTAGGGGGGGAAGAAGACGTTCGGTATGGGCCATGAAGCCCGTGCCCACTGGCTGAAGGACTCACATAATGCAGCGGCGCTTACTGTTCGATGACCGTATTGTCGCTGCTTGGGCTACCTCTTGAATTGCCTCCGAAAGCTCCTGCAAAAGGGAACGCCATCGACTCGTTCACGGATGGTCTACCAGAATACCTGTCACGGTGTATGGGAGAACGTTCAACCTTATCAACGATCAAGCTAATCCTATTTCCAGGCCAGACTTTTGAGGGTGGCATCTCTGGGGCGCCACAAACTGAGGCCCACGGAGCGTATGCCTTCTGTGCGCTGGCATGCCTCTGTATCCTTGGACCACCCCATGTGATGATCTCGAGGTGAATGCTGTCTCCGGATCAAGACACGTCTCCACTAATCCAATTTATTTCAGACATCTCGATGTTCCGATGCTGATTTCTTGGCTTTCTTCTCGGCAATATGCTCCGGAAGGGGGCTTTGCCGGTCGGACTAACAAGCTTGTCGATGGTTGCTATAGTCACTGGGTAGGAGGCTGCTGGCCATTATTAGAAGCATCATTAAACGGACCACAAGAAGCAGGGCAACCTCAACGTGGTCTCGCAGGTACGATGTACAGTCGACAAGGCTTAATTCGGTATATCCTCTCGTGTTGTCAAGGAAAGCGTGGAGGGTTGAGGGACAAGCCGAGCACGTAGGTTCCTGAGAACGTCCTTCGACTGTCAGCTACTAATCCAGTCTCGAAGACATGTGGATACTTACCACTCATGCTACGTATTGGCAGGGCTTAGTTCTGCGCAACATTACATCTATTATTTGAGTGGCAGAGAGACAAGCGATTCATCCCCCCTGGAATCGGCACGGCACTGGACACATTCGAATCATATCCCCTCTCTGCGAGCCAACCCAGAGGAAGAGATTTTTGAACCGGAAGACAGGGTGAAACCGATACATCCCATATACGTAATTCCCTGGGCTGCTGTTGAACAGACTGAATCGTGGGTCCAGCAAAGGAAAGGATTTTAAATGATTATCAGTATTTCTTTACGGGCATACGATGTTCGATAGGAACGATACTGGTTATATACCCTACCTTAGTCCCAGTATTATCTGTCACCACTTGAAGATCAGGACGGTGGAAGTATCTAGTTCGGTAATCAACTCCTGTGCTCGCTACTGTAGACTCTGAATATGTGGTCCTATTGAACCTTTACTCCGCACAGTTTTAAAAATCCGTGCAAGTTGATGTAGAATGTTTCCGTCTGATGATCCTTAATCTGCCTCGATCATCACCACCTCTAACGTTCGCTTTGTTAATCGTCATTGCAAGTCTACCTTATCTACAACCCCGAGACGCAATGGTGCTGCAGTCTCTCAACACTATGCCGTCAGCGCAACGGGCTGATGCAGCATCGGCGTCTAGCTGCATTGGCTGCGTAAACGAATCCTCGTGCAAGGATGCGAAAGGATCTCAATAATCTCACCTACGCTCGGCCTGGAGATCGAGAACCTTGCGACACGCTGCAATCATTCTGAGAGGGAAGAACATGCCTTCGAGAACCTTTGTACCAGAGTCGATGCCAGGTCCACTACCCCACCGGTTCCCAACGCAATATGTGGGCACAGGCGCTACATCTGGTATATCTATAGCTGGGACCGATCTCACGGGACTCGCCGAGCCCAAACGAATTTCACGTCTTAGAGAGCCGTTAGCTACGGAGCACACAAATGATGTCCGTGTTCGATAGCCGTTCCTGGACTTCAGCGCATACGTGGAGTGTCAAGCGCATTGCCAACTCATCAACGCATGCATTGCTGGTCGAGTTGGAAATAATACGCCCAACTTTGCTTGCCTGCTTATCCAATACAACACGAGGACAGGACGAAAGTTACGGCTTGAACGACCCTCGATGGGCTGACCTAACATACCTACATCACGAACATCTCGCATCTCGCAAGGCTGGTCCCTTGGCGGCGGCGTTCGGTGCGCTTATTCAGGACTGAGAGCGGAGAGTCAATGTTTGGGGATGACCCCGGCTCCAAGTTCGTCCATGCTACCACCACCTGTGCTGTTCCTGGGATATACTCCACGCTAGCCACGAAGCTGTTCTCCGCTGCGTCGGTCACTGGTACGTTAGGGCCTAATCTCTCTCCAAGTGCGCTTACTCAAGATTCTCTCGCATTAGTAGAAGAGGTCCAAACATCAACAGCGCAGCATACTCAATGAATCTACTATTCATCTATGACAATTGCGGGGTCTGAATACCGAACTCTCCGAGATGCTGCCTATGAGGAGCTCATGTTTATCAGACCGATGAGCTTGTCCGCCACTGACGCGCATGTTTAGGGTAAGACGGACAGAAAACACATGCCGAACCTGCAAGTCAATCATCGCACTTATATATCTAGATCGACGTTGGACATACATCCCGCAACCTTTGGTTAAGCCCCTGTGTGCTACACTGAGTCTTGAGGTTTTCTTACTGGCAAAACTGCTCGCCAGCGCATCGTGCCCCAACTTAGTCAACTGAGCCGCGGACAAGGACTATGCTGCATCAACAGTTTTCATGTCCAATCCGCGTCTACCGTGAGTTTCTCCACCTTGGAATTGACTGTCGGTTGAGAGCATTTGCATTGATATAAAGTTCCGCTGGAGTCAAGATTCCGAGAGCTTGGGTTTCCTACCACCATTACAAATCTTCCGTTTAGTATCCCACTCTAACAGAGTTTCATATCTATTGGGTCTTTCATCAGATATCGTCAATATCTAAACACAGCCCTACCAAAGATCAAAGATCTGGGTACAACCTCATCCACACTGTTTCCGTCAAGCCGGAGCATTGGGCACCAACGCCTCTTTCATAATCACCAAGACACTTATCGCAAGGGTGACGCTTGTTGCTCCCGGGTTCCAATTGCAAACCATCTCTCAAGGCCCTATCTAGCACACCAACATGTTCTACATCCAGTACCTGTCCAGTCAGTCCATCCCTCGGTTCTACACCCAATGCTTCCATACTCATCAAAGTCGCACCCTATCTCAAACTGGTTGATCAGAGCGCCGTCCTAAATGTATTCGAGTTCAGGGCCTTCTATGCAAATACTGGTGTCATTGGTGGGCTCCTGTTGCCAGTCCGCTTTCCACATATCCTTACCGTTTTGATGTAATGGAGGCTCTACCCAAGTTTTCAATACATCCAATAATGCCAATGCACGTTTAAGTGCCCGTTCATCGAGAGCGGCAGATCCGCCAAGGAGGGCCTTCCGCTAACAAGCGCGTTCTCTAGATTTGTGTCGCCGTCGTCAATGGCCCCAACCCATGTACCAGTCGTACGGCACTAGCACCGGTTACGCCTGCGTGGCACGTGTCAATAACCGCGAGTATCAGACCGATACAGTCTACCAAAGCGAGCTTCTCGCCCGTGAGAACGCCGCTATGCGGGCCTACCTAATATGCCAACATTTTTCTGTGAACGATGGGATGTATCCTTCGGGTCATAAGAGAGGGGCTGTTCTCCAAGGACTTCCGGTGGCCATCGGAACGGAACGACGAAGCATATACACTGAGGACCCAGATGCCTCTTCTAGCACGGGGACCCGCAGTGGTGAGAGCAGCCCGAGGAGCTTTGATGGTTCCAACCCCTATGGAGATAGCAGACGAATGAGCCGTGGTGGCAGGGCACCAAGGTATAGCCGTCAGTACTAAGGCTATGCCACCCGGCTCCGTGGACAATTTCAAAAATTTAGATAATGAGACCCCAGCCTTTCATGTCCGGTCAAGCCATTACGACCCTCGCTGCTACGACTTTACGATCGATATGATTTAGACGAGCCTAGGAACGAGGAGAACTTACGAAACGATTTCCATTCGATGCCAAGCGTTCCATAATTCTATTCATTCGCTGTATACAAGGCATGTGGTGGATAGATGCTCCCACCCTTTTCACAGCATAGCGGCGGTTCGCTTCATCGGCTTAGAGATCAACCTCAAGCAGCTGTATTGTACTTTGAAAGAATTAATGCATAGAGTAACGGCAATGTGCCTTTGCTCCTGACACTGGACTGTTTCGAATGATCAAAAGTTCTTCCAATTGAGCCTTCTGTGAGAATCTGGTCCTTGGGACTCCCTGTCGTCTGACTGTAGCAAAAGGGGTTCTGCATACCCTTACCTTGTTCAGGCAAATTGGCAAAGAGTACCAAACAGGCAACAACTACGATGAATGAAAACGACAACGACCTTCTTCCTGTTTGTATAAGGTACTGTAGACTGTAGTAGCACAAGTGGAAGACCACCTCAGCATGAGGTAGTAAACGATTACGTAATCGAACATACCTAGATTTTATTGAGATGCACGCCGAAATTGAGTGAAAATCCGACATACGTACGAATGGATTAGCGACCTATCCTGTACTCGATATCAGTGTTACCTCACACTGTAAATCTTCCATTCAGTGCTTCGCCCAGTGCTCCATCGAGTGCTCCATATATGCTCCATCCAGTGCTCCACCCAGTGCTCCATATTTGCTCCATATATGTTCCACCCAGTGCTCCACCCAGTGCTCCATATTTGCTCCACTCAGTGCTGCATCCAATGTTCCATTCAGTGTTCCATTCAATATAGTCATATAAGCAAAGAATAAGCAAAGACAAAAGAACGGAAAAGACGCGTGCAGACGTGATGTTCGATCACCTGACTGCGGGACGGGAAGTCACGTTACTCTACTGCCTTTTTGTGAACCAATCGGATTGAAGATTCACGTTTCTATGTTCTATTATATTATAGATATTGTAGATATATTGTAAATATAGTATAGATGTATTATAGATATGTTATAGATGACGGCCCTGGGCCCCTTGACAGCTGGCGAGAAAAGAAGTCATGTCCAATCATGACTAAGCGTATCTTGGCAGAGAAATTTTGTAAATCCGGATTCGGGTGACTTCATTTCCCGTTAATGAGTTCATCCATTCACCTTCCTCAATTCAAAGCTTCGGAAATGTCTCCTTTCTCCATAAAACGAGCCTGCCCTACCGCCGAAGCCCTGACAACATGCAGCGGCTTTCTGCGCGTGTGATTGCGTTTGTAGGGTCGCCGGTCATACCAAAGTCACTGTCATGTTGTGGGGATGTCTCTACCTATAGTGGCAGAGCTGCAGTACAACAGAAGTCGTGGAGCTATGGACACCTACAAACGCGTGCATTTGGAAAAAGTGTAATTCGTTCGAGGAATGAAAACTATGCGGAAGCGGCGAAAAGCCTGAATCAGAAGGGTTTCGAACATGAGGAGTCAGAGCTGAACGATACTCTTGCACATGAGAAAGAAAGGCAGACCAGAGCGCCATGGCATCGGGAAGGATCGGATCTGCCGCCTGTTGCACGACAGCGCTCAGCTGGGGCGATGGTCAAGGGTGCGAAGCACTTTCAACTTTCGGTACTCGGAACATCTACTAACCTAACTCTAGGCAAACTATTGACAACGCCTTCCCGCTTGCTAAAGCTCATACTACCTCTCACAATCAATGACAGGAACTCGGACCGAAAAAACGTCGAACCTCTGGCGCTGCTTGTACACTCTCAGCAACCCTTGTCCTACCTAGAGCGCTTGATACAGTCTGAGCTACCGACTATTAAGAATTCAAAGGGAGAGGAGAAGGTCCCCGCTATACACTTCAGAGCGGAAGACTCACAGCAGGATGAGATCAAGCCTAAATCCAAGACTGCACATGAGGAAGCTGAAGCGTTGGAGAAGGAGCAAAAGGAGCAAATTGACCTGGAGGAAACCCATTTTGACGGACAAATCGAGAAGACTGGAATATTGAATCGAAAGAAGGAAAATGAAACGAACAAGACGGATTTGGGTGATGGAGGGGTTGAGAGCTTCAGTGGGCTGGGTCACGAAGCGCCTTCTCCACAACAGCAAGACCGGCGGTTCGTTCGCTGGTCTTCTTCTACTGAGATCGGAGACTTCATACGTGACGCGGCTCGAGGCAAGGAATTTGCTGTAGAAATCGAAGGCGCTCCGGAAGAAATTCGAGTAGCCGTACCTTCGTTCAACGACAGAACACACTACCTACGAATGAGACTACGTAAGACATCGACAAAATTAATGGACATGGCTAGTGTCAAGCAGGAGTGCGACATGGCAGCGCACCGAGGTGCACAACGCGCGGCTTTGGGAGGCGCAGGTCTGCTAGTCGGATACTGGTACGCAGTTTACCGATTAACATTCGAGACTGACCTTGGCTGGGATACGATGGAGCCTGTCACGGTAAGCTTCCATGGTATGTGAATCAATGTAGTGTCCTGACAGGTCGTCAGTATCTTGTCGGGCTGTCAACTCTGATCTGTGGTTACCTATGGTTTCTCTATCATAACCGAGAAGTATCCTACCGCTCGGCCCTCAATCTCACAATAAGCCGACGGCAGACCAAATTATACCAAAATAAAGGGTTTGACATACAGAAGTGGCAAACCTTGATAGATGAAGGTAATGCTCTGAGAAGAGAGATTAAGGCAATAGCACAGGAATATGACGTCGACTGGGATGAGACTATAGATGAGAAGGACGAAAAAGTTACGGAAGCCTTGAAGCAAGTTCGAGATGAGAAGAAGGGAAAGCGAAGTGGGGAGAGTAAGAAGGAGGATCAGGAGGATGATTAGTAGCAGCAATTGGCGTCCAGCATCCAGGCATGGTAGCATAAGCGTACGTCGGTCTGTCTACTGATACCCACAGTGCATTGTTTTGGAGTTATCGGTACAGCCAAATGTGGCATTCACGGAACATGTTTCTCAATGGTGACCTTCGTCAAAGATAGTGCGCAGGTACTTGTTCCTTCAGTGGTGTACGCCGAAAACTTTACACATGCACAGAGATACCGATTCGGCTGAGAACAAGCGATGCTTTCTGAAAGTCTTTTGGGGGAGTGTAAAGATTGGATGAAGCGATTGTGCTATGCATATCGCCGGTATGCTTGATATGGACCACCATCCCCTTGTAAGCCGATTCTTCGATGTGAGTCGTTATTAAAAAGATGTCAAGCGAGGTTTCGCTCAGTTTTTTATAGATTGTATCAGATTGGACTTTTTGAGCACTTGGAAGAGTAGACTGAGAAAACCTCCGCTGAAACGCCTCTGTAGCTTAGAATTAGGCCACCCTCAACCACAAAGAAAGCCATAGGCTTCTCCGAGCCTCGTCTATCGCCTCCATCGGTCCATCCAACACTATCTGGTTGAGCGATAGCCGTTTCTGGCTGCGTCATAGTACACAGAAGCTGTATATGTAGTCGCGGTGGTGTGTTGTGTCGTGGTTGGGCCTATACATGTCAAAAATCAACCATACGGGAAACCTCAAGCCATATAGACATATTGCTTACCTTCGCTTGCGATATCATCTAGGTTATCATCGTCATGGAAATTACGCGAAGTTGCCCTGGCCTTGTTGCGGTTATCACGATACCGGCAAACATGGTATAGCATCCACAGAATGACCCAGTTGTCTCCATTCTGGGCTTGGCCTAAAGCATACCATCCTCTCGTGTCCTGGCTTGCATTCGTCCAAATCAGACGGACTATTCTGTGAAACGCCGCTTCCGTGTACTGTGCTGCAGCGAATGGTGGTGGTTTGTGTGCGTGTTCTGGTCTTAAGAGGGCACGGTTTTCTTTCATCTCGGTTTCGTACGCGCGGATTGCTTCTTCCTGGAATCCCTTAGCTTCGTGGGTCTTCCTGGAATTTTAGAGGCGGTTGATTACCTTCATCAACCAGTAAAGAGCTTGGTGATTAGGATCGTTGCTATTCAAATGCAGTGCCTGAAGATATACCCCTTTCGACGCACTCTTAATAACGGGCATGTATGTCATGACCTCGTTTGAGCGGCTTCGGAAGATGTTGAGAATACTTCGCTATGCAAAACTTGGAGTCGCATACACTATGAATAAGCCTCTAAAGCAATCTGCTGTGCCGAACGCGTTAAAATTTTCTATCGACTCTTCACGGCCACTATTACTATATATGTTCGAGTATACACACGCTAAGCAGAATCCCGAGTCCGCACTACCCGGACAGTTCGTCTGGTAGTAGCAAACAATACCTCGATAAGCTCAGGAGTCCGCAAACACCGAGTTCTGTGCCTTCAAGTTCTCTCAAGTCAGAAAGTTTCAGACAGGATGCAGCCGGGCAAGCGCTCCCGACCCAGGCATTTTCCGTATATTTCCAGCAAAGGTAGCACGGCACTCCCGCTAACGCAACGCACTGGAGATTGCTTTGGCCTCATCAAGATTAGTCAACTGTGGAGTTCTGCTCGATACAGAACATTTCGTGTTGGGTGTTTTGATATATCTTGAAGCTGCTGGAGGGGCTGCAAGTTGTGATATCCTAAGCCAAGCTCATGGAACATCGTTCTATGGCGGTAATCTCGCAAGGGCTGATATGACTGATATGGCTAGGCTTGAATGGAGCGTCAGTACGACCTGTATGTCTCGGTTCGGCAACATTGTCCTTGTGTTAGGTTCTCATGCATTTGCCCGAAGGGCACGCAGCATGTGGAGAAAGCTAGAGTATAAGTCTTAGGAACTTTCCAGTTCCTCTGACAAAGAATATCTGAAAACGCTTCTGATGCTGGAAAAACCGGTGCAGTCAATGTGATATGCATCCTTAAGGTCACATGACGAGGCCCGGAAGTGCAGGATATCATTCTCCAAACCTTCTTCGACTTGATCCAACTTCCATAGCTGAAGCAATAAAATAGCGAACAGGGATGCCTTGCCCTGAGAAAAGCTGTGACACACGTCATGTGTCTGTCAATATGCATGCAGCCGTGCATACCCGGTCTCACATCAATTCTCAGGTTTTCTTCCTCACCATAAACCACACTACAAACCATGCTTCACCGCCATCTGAATGTAGCACTTCAATGCCGTGCTCGAAGCGGAAAGGTACTCTGGGCTCTTTCATCTGTTTACCACGTGTCGGAACCCTGCACTGAAAGAGCGGTGGCCAGAACTTACTCAAGTCGCCATGGAAAGTGAGAAGCACCGTCGCAAATCTCTCATACTGATGTCTGAAAGCCACCCTTTTCCATAGACTTCCAGATAGCTCGAGGACCAACCTGAAGGGGAGAAGGGCTTCAACGGCCATGCATTCGGGTACCTACGATACGTTACAGGACAAAACGCCTGGTGTGGCCAGTGTTCTCGTCTCACCATCAGTCAGTGTACAAACGCGGGATTACACAACATACGCGGCGGCTCGGGACGACGGTTGAATGAAGGATACCTCTGAACCCATGGCTTGCAGCATGTATTCATAGCCAAAGAAGATTTCGAGACCCGCCTTCGAGAAATGATTTTATGTTGTAGAAGGCCGGCATGTCTGCAAGTTCTTGCATATTTATTCCCGCTTGCGATACTGTACGCCGAACAATCTGAACTTTCCATGAATTGTGCATTCCGGTGCTTAAGTGGGTACTGGACACCTAGCCAAGAGTTGCTGCCCAATGACTGCCACGCAAGGCATCTCATCAATTCTAGTTGACTGCTCCAAGGTCTTTGCACTGTCTCCGAAAGTCATGCTCATCGATGTATGTCCACTTAGCTTACAATACGTAAGATTTCTTTAGCCGCAAAGCATTCCGACCAACAGGAGAGTTAAATTGCTGCTTTGAAGCTCTGCGAAGCCCTAAGGGACGTCTCTCTTGGCGCCATGCCTGCTAATGTATGCTGCACTCAAGGTATTCTAGATCTAAGAGATGCCATTTATGGAGCGGAGGTGACGAATTCTAGCTCGGTGGTTCTGCTCTGGTCGTGCCCTGCCAAGATGCATGAAACTCAGGTGGCTCAAACCGACATTGTGCAAGAGATCTAGTATTTTTCCGCCGCAGGAGTAAACGTCAGATGAAGCTGGTTGAGGTCGAAGAGCGAGTCCAGCACAGGCGCTACTCATGGGGACCTATGCGACTATCGATCTCCTTAGATTATATGGCAGAAGTAGGTCTATCATGTCTAATATAGCGAAGTAACTCTGAGTGAGTGGATATGACCAACGTTAGGCTGCTATTGAGATCCAAAGAAGAACTGTCTGATAGTATGGCCTATGCAGAATCGACGAGCAGCAATCACCAAGGCGATATAGTTGTTTGTTGCCGAAAGAGGATCGCAACCAGTATCTGATGGATTGGCTGCTAGAACAATGGGCAGATCTATGAAGGTCGTCCCCTCTCCCAAAGGTATCCTTTTTCTCTTTGTCACACATGCTCTGGATTGGAATTTGATTCGCTGACTTTATGTTTTCCAGAGTGTCCCAAGGAACGACAGAACCCATATTCTGACGTGAAACATAAGAGTATTGCAACAAGATGGCGATGTTGCTCCTTGTTTCTGTAAGCAGCCTGTTAAGCGAGCATCAAACCCTAAGTGGCAAGTAAAAGTCTATGGGTGTCGAAGAGTAGGGATTCATTTGGTAAGCACAAGACTCATGCAGTTACAGTTGATTCCTTTGTGTTAAGATACCCCCCCGTCATGGTTAGCCTCACCCACTAAGATCAACATGTCAACGTCCTCATCTTCGCATTTCTGAACCCACCTCCTTTAACTTCATCACAGCGGAATCAGTTCCGCACCTCCTTAATCCAGATACTTAATTCCGTTGCCCATCATGTCGTCGGACCTCAGACCTGGAGCAGAAGACTTTGGAATCAGACGCCAGGCTGATCCCTACCGCCTTTCTGACCCACCTGAAGCAAGGGCTGCATACCTTTCAGGATCCGTCCTCTTGGTTACGAAAGCAGTTGAGCGAGCATGCCATATCGATTCAATGATGCTCATACACAAACAGTTCTTCTACCAAACAGTTGGGGAAGATGGAGAAGTTATTACAGCCCTCAGACATGGCGCCTTCGTGTTTCTGTACAACCCATTATCCGGTATCGTACGGACCCTTAAGAGCATAGACAGTAATGTGAATCGCTATGCATGGTTGATCAAGCGTCTAAAGATAGTTGGGAACTCTGAGCTAAGTGAGCATTCGCCATCCCATAGTTGGAGACCGAGACACTTCAGCTTGCTAATACAATTCTCTTCAAGAGATGCACTTGGATTCTGGAGAGCATACCGACGTAGAGAAGCTTTATCAATTAAAGCTTTACTTGGACCTTTATCGTATTTGAATACTCAACCCCCTGCCTGACCTTCTTACTAACCCCTTTCTTTAGAAGACGTGGAGAAGAAACCTTACTCCGATGTTTTTCATAAGCTAATCAATCAATTCGATTCCTCGATCGCTGAAATTGAGACCCTTATATCCCTTCTCAGCTCGATTTGGGAGGAAGGCAATAGGCTGCCCGTGGCTAATATTGCTCCGACAAACTCTCCTGCCGACGCCATGATCACAGATTCTAATGCCGTTGATCTGGAGAGCGAAGGCAATGGAGCCGTGGACTCCAACGTCATCGACCTTGAAGACGAAAGCAAAGTTGAAACCGAAGGTGATAAGGGTCCGGGGTCTCCGCAGTCGCAATCAGGATCCACCACACCTACGCCTACCAATCCAGGGGCCCGTGCGCCCACTCACGGCTACGCAGAATCATACTGGAGCGAAACGTCTACCGTCCGCCCGCGTCTTCCATCCCCGCCGTCGCCCTACCGCCGAACCCCCTCGCCCAAGCTGTTCGACTACGCCTCTCAGTCCCCACCTCCCACCTTACCAAGGACTGGCTTTGGCTACGGCCCTCTCCCCCAATTCCCGCGAACCCCGTCCCCGCCCCCTGGTCCCAGGACCCCCTCCTGGAAAATCTACCTAAGTAAGAAATATCGAATCGAAGAGCTCTATGTTACAGAGCGTGACCTCACCATCTTCGGCGAAGCACTTCGACTAGCGCATATTGCCCTAAGGGAGATGCAGAGGGTTCAACGGGTATGTGTGCGTCTTGATAATTGGTACTGGCGCGCCAATGAGAGTTACGCCAAGTTCAAAAAAATGTATAAGAACGCGGACCCAGAGCTCGTGGAGCAGGTGTGGGAGCATTTGGAGATGGAGAAAGAGGCCGAAGAGAGGAAGAAGAGCGAGTCGCAGGTTCGGAAGCAGCTGGGGCTCGGTGCGGTGGGAGCCGGAAAGGGGAAGAGGAGACAGCTGGAGACGGTGGTGGAGGAAGACGAGGACGAAGTGGAAGAGGATGTGAAGATGATCGGGGAGGAGATGGAGTTGGAAGAGGAGCTGGGGTTGGAGGGGGAGGACGAGATCGATATGGACGACGAGGAGGCGCAGTTGGCGCACGCCCTGGACCAAATTGCCGCCATGGAGGCACGTGAGGCTGGCCAACCAGCCAAATTGACCGCCCCCAAGTCCAGGTTCAGCCTGGATGAATAGCGGAACGGCTGGGTGTCTGTTGGGGCTTGTGGATTTTCTTGTGATAGGATGAGAGCAAAAGTTTAGCTAAATCGAGCAGGATGGTTGTTTTTCCTTTTGCAATTTTCGGTAGCTAGGACAATGAAATTGATGTTTTGCAAGATGTTTTCATGCGTAACGCTGACTGTAGAAATTTGTATGATGAGATGAAGGATGAGGAAGAAGCAGGGAAAGAAGAGGGGAGAAGGGGAATAGTGGATCTAGTAACCCCGATCAACTACTTGATTGCTTCCAGGCCAAGATTGAGACTGAATCGATGGGCGAAACGACACAGTGTCGTTAAAATACGTCGATTTCGCAGGTGAGAATAAGAGATTCTGTTTCAAGAAATCAAAACTAGTTATTGATGTGTGATTTTCAGTACTAATGAGAATATTAAGATGAGAAATAAGTGACAGATTTTTGACTTTTACGTTTGCATATAGTGAAATTCAGACCTGTAAATTCTTCCGCTAAAGTTTCTACCTATTCATGATTTCTCTATAATTTACTCACTAATCCACTTACGCTTTTCCCTTCATCTTCAAAAAACTCTTCTCGCTCTTAAATCAGAGAAACAATTTAAAAATCCTTAAACCCCGAGCTCTCATACATAGCACTCATGCCTTCATTGTCAGACTTAACATCAATCTCGTCGTCACTTCTAACAATCACAACCATCGCCGTACACCTCACTGTTATTTGCCTAACACGTCAAAGGGAACGAGGATTGAAATAATGAAAAGGCCGAAAGGGTCGTTAAAGATGAGAGAGAGTAGATTGGTGTGATGGGTGCGAGATGCAGTGTGAAAGACACAGAGAAGCGAAACAGACAGTTACTCTATCGACTGAGGCTGTAGAAAAAAAAAAGAAGGGTGAAAGCTCGGGATACTCGGGTGAGGGGGAAGATGAATGAGGAGATGGGATGGGAAGGAAGATAGGAGTTTCAGAATGAGAGATAGAGGTGAGAGGAATGGATGTTGTAAGCCTGGAATAAATGAATGGGATAATATTCTACAACTGCCTACTTGATAAAGTGAGGGAATGAGTTATCCATCATGCAGAGAGACGAAGAGCGTTTTGTTTCTTTTAAGCCGAGTCTTCCCATCTTTCGGCTGTAATTCGACTATCATGGCACATGGTCAAAACAAACAAAGATTACTGCCTCTCTGTGCAGGGCTTATGACTCGTTCTCTTGCAATTATTAACAAAGCCGATATCACATCAGTCTTTCCAAGCCAGCTCAACAAACCCTCATTTAGACAGATCAAGACTCTAACGATGGTTACTAATATTATTTTACAAAAGTCGTTTTCGAAGAGCGTTCTCTTGATAAGTCATTATCGATTAGGAAAAGCAAGAACGGGGAATGGCAAATTCTCTTCTTAGTAGGCTTGTCCCATTACTTCACCCTCTCAGGGAATACTGCTGCGTAGAACTCTCGCACCCTAGCAACGTCTATGATCACGTTTCTCGGACATGAACTGGGTAATGGAACGAGGTGAGGCGGATTTGTGATTTCGGAAGGGAGGTCGGGGTGAGATAGAATGAGATAAGTTTGATTGCTCTGAGGTGAGGGCGGGGTTGTGGATGGGTATGATCGAGACGGGAGCGATGTAGCACAAAAGACGAAATAAAGAAAGACAATACATACTATGTAAATAATTAAACACTTCGTATCAAACCTCCTCAACAAGGTAAGAAGAGTACAAGTTGATATCTTGTTGTACACAAAAATTCGACATGTACAACATGAAACACTAACACGGATTTTTGTGTGCAATGAATAAAGTGAGGTTAAGAGATGATAAACAAGTTCACATTGTGCGTTTCTACGTCAGAAAGTACCCGATTTTTAAATCACAAGAAAGCAAAATTTCGATTACTAAGAACCCCTAACCCCTTTTATCTGCCTTCGTCATCGAAGTACAAAAGCTCGGTGTCGGAAAAAAGTAAACCGAAGAGATTCGTCGACGCCTTCCGGAAGAGAAGATGTAGCTAGCTAGTTACGCTAGTAGCCAACTCGATCATCGAACGACCCAGGGTAAGACGGGATCTGGTAGCCGTAACAGTCGATATTATCGAGACATTCTCGCACAGTAGGTTGATTTGAACCGAGCACCATGTCTTCACCCTTCTCCCCAACCCCCATCGCCAAGTGGTCCACAGCCTCTGTAAATCCCCTGATTCGAACGCAGCTTCACCCACCACGGCCTGGACTGCTGTGTCGAATAACTCCTCGAGTACTTTCGTGGCTTCTTGCTCGGCGTCTCCCTTGTGACGCTTCTCCGCCCTCACCGCTGCCCGCTTCATATAAGGTATGGCCTCGGTCGCTGCATGTCTTGTCGCTCCTTCAACCTGGAAGTTAGCGGCGCCTTGGGGGTCCGTGAGCCTCCCTACGATACGGTTGGCGATGCCACGTTTTTCAATTGCTGTGAAGCGCACGTTTTGTATACCAACTGTGGAGGGGTCCGGATTGAATTTTCGTAGGATTTGACGTCGTCGCTGGCAATGACAGTAAGCTGCCTAAGATCTAGCATTCGGAAGCGCATGATGCCATTAAACCAACCGGCATCGACTTCGACGGCGTCGTTGTCTCCGTTGATGGCTTGGCGGCGTCTCGTAATGTTGGGGCAAATGTTCAGGGTCTGAAGACGCAAAGCATTTGAATGTGTGCCACCTTGAGGTGCCGAGTCCAGTCCCTCGTCAAATTGCCCGGGATGTACCTCATGTTAACCCAAACGATGTTGAAGTGCAGATGGGCAACAAAGCGCCATGAAACCATTCGCCATGGAAGAAGAACCAGCCGTAGTATCTCCCATCTTCCTAGGTGGGCTTTCAAGGGATACTAAGACTGTGAGAATCTTAATGCATACACTGTATCATTTGACTTTTAAAATATATTACTAAACTTTGAAAGTTTTACCCGGATAGTGGGACACGAAAGGTTTTTTCTCCAGTTCCAGTTACGGTCGCCAACCTGAGCTGCTGCTGCTTTACCCTGAGCTGAGGGTGAGGCTGCCTGCGCAAGGAGGCGAGCCATTTCCGGCCCCCCGTTTCTGCCCCCAAACGGCCCATTTTTGACAAGACACAGCGAAAATATTCTTCTTTTGTTGTTCTTCCTAATCTAGTGCTATACTCTTGTACTTTCAGCAAACGAATGTAATGATGTTCTTTCATCATCGCGCAGACAAAATGAATCTCATGACATGAATATTAGATTAGTTAACGATCTTCTTTCAGACTTTTTGATTTTTCGTTGATATAAATTGCAACTATAAAGCGAACTTGAAAAATGCTGATTTAAATTTGAAGCTGAGTAAAACAAGTTTTGTTAAAAGACATCATTAATTCTCAATCAATGTTAAGTACTCAATGATTAAAGAGACTGATCATAACTCAGTCTGAAGAAGAAACTTGAATTAACTGAACGTAAGTTCCGGGTTTGTCAGCAGTGCCGCGTGGCGCAACGTTTGATTGATATGATGTGCCAGAGTAGTGGAAAGCTTCCTGGAACTCGAACGTCATGTTGAGTGATATTATGGAAAGGAGCCAGCTTGCGATCATTGCACATCAGGCCGATCTATATTTGGTGATACGAGCTGATGAATCGCAAAGGGACCTTCATTCTTTAAGTCTGGGACCTCTTACCATTCAACATTGCTTCTTGTGCTCTTCCCTGCGCCCTCGTCCTGATCTCAACACTTGGGAAGAGAATCAAGTTCACCAAAGATAGGCAAGCTGGTGAAGCCGAGTCAACCATGGGGTCTTACTTCTCAAAGTCGTGGGATCCGTCGACGGGTATCCCGGACCTTAGTGGGAAAGTGGTTATTGTGACTGGAGCAAAGTTCGTGATTGACCCTGACGGAAGTTGTTGAGTGCTAACACACGCAAACAGCTCAGGAATTGGATACACCACAGCCGAGCAACTGGCTCGTCATGGTGCCAAAGTGTATGTGGCAGCGCGAAGTGAAGCCAAAGCGCATGCGGCGATAGAGAAGATATATGTGAATAATAAGAAAGTCAAAGCAGGAAAGCTGATCTTTTTGCCGCTTGACCTGGCCGACCTCGACAGTGTTGCGAAAGCGGCGGAGATCTTCCTCAAGCAAGAAGACAGACTTAACATCCTCGGTACGTTTTACGAATCAACCTGAGGATTCAGGTAGACGCTTGATATTGTTAGTGTCTCTAACGGAGCATAGTTAACAATGCTGGTCTGCTCACATGGGATTACCAGACCACCAAGCAAGGATTTGAGCTAGCCACTGGAATCAAGTGTGTTGCCTTCCAACCCATCACAGACGGCTACCTCAGACTAATACTATTAGTCACGTCGGGCATTTTCTGTTCACTGCCAAATTGTTGCCGATCCTGAAGGCTACAGCCAACGAAAAAGGTTCAGACGTGCGAGTAGTAACGGTACAAAATTCTGTTCCCCTCATCAAACCGCCACTAACCACCATGCTCCTCAGGTCTCCTCCGCCGGCCACGCAATCATGATGCCGGACCTCACCTTCACGCTCACCTCCGACTTCACTTACCCCGGTGTCGCGCCCTCCCCGCCCGATAGCACCGGCGTCCGCAACCAAGTCTCCCGTAACGCCGTTAGCAAATCCGCCAACATCCTCTTCGCCTCAGAGCTGCAGCGCCGCATGGACGCCGAAAACATCCCCATCATCTCCACCTCCTTGAATCCCGGCATTATCGCTACTGAGGGGCAAGCGGGACTGAATTTTGGGTTGTTGGGGCCTGTTTGGTGGCTGATCAAGACGTTTGCGAGTGGGAGTCCAGAGAAGGGCGCGGTGCCGAGTTTGTATTTGGCGGCCGCGGAGGAGGTGAGGGAGAGAAAGGGGGAGCTCGCGGGGAGGTATTTCGAGACGAGTTTGAAGGCGGTGGCGCCGAGCAAGCTGGCGAGCGATCCGAAGCTTGCAAGGAACCTGTGGGAGTTGAGTGAGGAGACGGTTGGGAAGTGGACGGCGACCTAGGATGGAAACGTGAAGGGTCAAATGGCTCGGGTGATTCCTTTGCGGGCGTGGGAGTGCTAATGTGAAGAAGTGACGGAAGATTCTAGATGCTAATCTCTTTCCTTCCCGCGTCTATTGTTGACTCTGCTGTTCAGTCACGAACCTAGCACAAAGCTCTCAAGTGTACTTGTGACTTGCTTCAGGAACTACCTGAATTTTGATCCTTCGAATATTCGAACGTATCCTTCGCTTGCTCAAATGTGAACCCAGCGGCGGCGGAATTATCTAGGTTGATGGCGTACCTGGATAATCAAGACCTCTGGTATGAACTTTTCCAAGCTGGAGCCGGCAACGCCGTCGTGGTGGGTTGAGGTGCTGACAAGCCTGGCGAGGTTCACTCGGGCGACGTCGACGCTGCATAATTACTCTCTTCTCGAAGTGAGCGAAGGACGGTATAGTCTACACACGTGCGCTCATGATTGGGCGCTAGAGTATCTCAATCACCAATTTAATGCGGAGAGGTGCGGGATTGCCATTCACTGTGTGGCGGCCAGCGTGAGCTGGGAGTCAGAAGCTGACTACTGGGTGAGGAACCGCCGTGTCCTACCACGCGCGGCGGTTCCAACACGTTAGATCCAACGGATTGATTGATTGTAGTCAAACCGAGCCTGAGGATCTGCTTTCTTCAGCGGCTCTGTACAACGAATATGACCTGAATGTGGAGGCGGAGGAGATAGGTATGCGAGCACTGCGAGGAAAGGAGAAGGCATGGGGACCGGAGCACACGTCGACGCTGGATACGGTCAACAATCTTGCAAACCTCTACGCTGATCAGGGCAAGATGGTGGAGGCAGATGAGATGTATGTGCGGGCGCTGCGGGGATACCAGAAAACAGTAGGAAATGACTGTCCGACAACACAAAAGATTTCCCGCAACCTACAAGCCTTACAAGCTCGTAAATGATGTCGTGGCTGATCAAGGGAAAGGAGGTGTTGACTTTCCGGAATGATAGCAGATTCGTTGCGCTTCCATATTACAATGAACCACTGCGTCACTTTATCGTGAAAGTTATGATCGTCCCAGACCCCATTCAATGCTCTTGACTTCTTCGATTTGAGATCGAGGTGACGCTTTGTAAAACGCTTGAGACCATGTCTTGCCCGGCGGTCGAATACGGTCGATCATGATAGGGATCTGGAAAGAAGAGACATGCTACCGTGGAACCAGGAGTGCCAGGGCAAGCAAGAATCTGAGGTGGTGAGAATCTGCATTTTTGAACATGCTCAGAATGCCGTGGGTGTGGCGCCACACAGTAAATTTGCTGAGTTCTGACGATGTCATACCGTATCAGCCTTACGCTTCGTGGCATTACTACGTGTAGGTGTGAGAAGGTTTGTAAAGGCTATGATCGCCAAAGAACGAAATTTCAAGCCTTAGTTTCATATACAGCGTAACTGGGTCAAATATTGATTAATTAATTTACTGATTTCCTAGCATCAAAGATTGACTATAATCAAACTTCATTTTGTTCTGAAACTCTTTCTTGACTTTTTTCTTCTTAATGTTATTCTTGTTTTTTCAAAGTTTTTGCTTGACTAATGACTCTTGAGTTTACTTCATGAATCTTTCAATTGAATTTTACTTCATCCTTGAGAACAAAAGAATAATGACAAGAGCAAAGAAAGTTTGATAAAGATATAAGTTAAGAAGTTAAGAAAAAGAAAGAGAAGTAGCTTGCAAGTAGTGATTGAAATTAAAAGTCAAGAGCAAGGTAAAGTATGTTGAGAAACGACGTCTCAGAGACACAAAAAGAAAAAAGACACTGTACAGCGTGACAAAACAGCTTGTAACAAGAAAGAATAGCATTTCGAGTGTGCGTCTAGAGTGAAGAAATAATCTTATCTTTGCTTGCGTGTGCATGACGCACTTCGAAGGGTTTTAGTTTCGAAATCTCGATTCTCGAAGTCTCAAAACAGAGCGCTCACGCACTGTCGTCTAAAGTTGATCAAAACGACCCTCGAGGCTAACCACCTTCGAGACTGCACGATTGATGCATCGGAGTATAAGAGACGAGACGTCTGAGTAGAGGGTGAAGAGCAGGAGCGATGGGTGAGCGAAGGGTGATTCGCGCCTGCGCAAAGGCGGCCAGGCTGACTAACCGCGACGGGACTCGAAAGTACATCAGCCGAATCATTCAACCTTCTTTAAAAACTGTAATTTACTTTGAATTAGAAATCTTATTAGCATTACAGGTTGCCCGTTTAAAGTTTTACAACCCAAGTAAAAAAGAAAGATGCAAAAAGAAATGATGAGAAGAGTGGGATTCGAACCCACGAAGATTTCTCCACATGAATACACACTAGTCACACTAGTGTAAGCTTAAAGAAGGCTTGAGTCATGCGCCATAACCGCTCGGCCACCTTCCCATTTAATTTATGTACTATTCATTATTCAATTTTTATAGCAAAGGTAAACGCAAACCTCAACATAAAAAAATTTCTCTAAGGTCATCGAAGAGACGGTGACACGACCTGTGTCAGATCATTCTGATCTATGTCAGTACGACATCTAGTCTGACACACTGCTATAATGAGAACAGCTTAAGCTTATGATTGCTTCTTCTGACCCTCATACCTCGAGATAAACCATCTGCCCCGAAATGTGAAATCGATGGGGTTGTGCTCGAAAGAACTACCCGAGAGATGTACATGAAGCGTATATCAGACTATGGTACTTGAAAGATATACTGAAAGATGTGTTGCAGCAATCGGGATAGAGAAAATTACATACCGTAGAATAAAGCCAGAAACCTTCTCTTCAGCGATCAGCTTCTCGCCTATGACTCAGGTCTCTTGATGCTAAGGCCGAAGTTTGGCACCGAGGGCTTTACCTGGCTTACAGGGTTCTCTCAAGAATGAAAACTTCGCTGGTTGCAACCATCTTCTCCGTAGGTCGACTTCGACTCGTGAGGCTGCTTGATTATGGATAGTACTGCTGAAACCAGTCCTTGGGGAACCGCTCATAAATCCTGCCATCTTCGCATGGTCAGTACAACACTGCTTGATCAACCAGCTTTCGTTTCACCATCGCTTACCGCTTTCTTGTCTAGATCGTTTGTCTTTCGCTGTCTCCTGTACGTCTGATTGCTCTCGCAGGATGGAAGCAGAGTCAAGCCTTTTAAGCCAGCTTAGCACAGCGTGTCTATATGCAGAGAATAAAAACGTGGGAGGAAGGACCACTGACGATATCCTAGAAGCTACGATCAAGGAGGCTGAGGCTGAAGATCACAAAGAAGAAGATCAAGTCCCGTGCGACCACAATAATCGGATCTTCGAAAGTCTTTCTCTCCAATTGTCTGAGATCCTAAAATACCAAAGCCCAAAAAAATTCTTGTTAACTTCGAGCATAGTATCTTCAAAGCCAGTTAGCGGCTTAGGCTGCTAATGAGATGTTTCCAATTGTCGCAAAGAAAACAGCGCCTCCTGCCTCTGCATTTGCCCAGACTGTGGGTCGAAACCCTATCACAAAGACGCCTGGGAAAATATCACTAGACACCAACTAACAGATGATTCTGGAGTCTGCGGACCTCCATCGGACTTCCTCCAGTATCTTCGGATATCATACCTGCTATATCCGAAACAAGCCCAGAAGAACAAGCACTTCTTTACCGAAAATTTATCTAGTCTACTTGGTTTGGTGTTCCAAATCAGCAAAATGTTTCAAACCTTTAGATCTAACCTAATACTTAATGCCCTTATTAAACAAGCCCAAGTATTGCGGGATAACAGACCAGTAATCGAATAATATCCGCCACTTTCTTAAGTCAAACTTGCAAAACGCGATGGTTCTGCGGGCTCCGTGTACTTAGGAGCTCCTTACACTACCCCTATTGAGAGGCTGAACCTATTACTTTGATCAAAGTAGATCTCCACTCAATCATGTTCAGAAATCGCCTTGATCCAACTCCAACTAAACTCATCCTATTCAATAAAATGAGATCAAGAGGCGCAGCTCTTATAAGCAATAATTCTACAGCCTCTGTGTGGGAGCAAAGGCTCCGTGCCTATCAGCAGGCAACTCCCACCGCTCGTGGCCACTCAAAAGCTCGTTCGGTACCGTGATAGCATCTTTCTCTTGGATTGGGTACCTCGTACTATTTGGAGGCGTAGCCGCTGATGGCATGCGAACATCTTGCTCCGATAATCTTTTTTTTCGCTGCCATCGAATCCAAAGCATGATAAGGAGAGCTGTAACGAGAATTCCTAGGATTATGCCGAGGACGATGCTGACGATATAGCCACCTCGAAAGGATGAGGAAGTTTTGGCGGTTGACGAGGTGAATGTGGGTGGCTGAGGGATGGTGGAAGATGTGACGGTATTTGATAGGGATGAGAGGGTCGTGGATGATGGAGAGGTGGTCGGTGCAAATGGTGTTGATGTTGATGCTGCCTGTTGAGATGATGTCGTTGATGGTGAAGAGCTAGTGAGGGCATTCTGATTCCATGTAACGGCTTTGGGCTGTGTGGGATCGTGATTGATAGTAAAGATTGTGCCCAATATTTTTTGGTGGCTACCGTCTGGATCGACGTAGTTTAAATTTAGCTGGCCGAGACCGTCCGAATCGATATAATTCAAGGGTACTATTTTCGTGCCGTTGAGAGATACGGTTTGGTTCAGTTCTAGCCAGCATGATATTCCTCGGTTAGTTTTTAATTCTAGCATTGGGCTGAGAAGACGTTGCTGCAAGGGAAGAAGGTTTTCGAGTACGCACGGCTTATCCATTCAGCGCTTGGACTAGAGTAGTTATAGAAATATAGCGAGAAGAAGCAAGGGTCTTTGCAGAGCTCGGGAGTTACCCAGGAGGTCGCGAAACTATCGATGTAGTTGAAGTGGAGTTTAAGGTCTCCTGGTGGGAAAGAAAAGTTGGCTGACGGTGGTGGTACTTGTACTGAACTCATTGCCCTCTTGTATTCACATAATGTTCCGATTCGTAAAAGAAGAAGAAATCATCCCGGCGGTGGTTGTTATAAGCCCAGATATCCAGCTGTGTTCAGCCATGTTTCACATTCATCTGTTGTGCCACATTGGCACACCTGTAGAAATCCTGAAAATGATGACTTAGGGAGATGTATCCATAGAGCGTTATCTCGCTCTGTTCTGAGGTCGGCGACGCAATTTGCCGCGTCCTTACATTGTCAGCCTTTCACACAACCGAGCCAATTACTCAGTTTCTCCGCCCTCCTCAGCTGGTACCCGGGGATTCAGGGATTTGAGACAGAAATTGAGAAGCACTACTGCCAATCGCCCACCTCAATTGTATTTTGGCCAGGTGGGCTACCTGGGCTCTGGTACAGCATCAAGAGCGCGATTTTTTTAGATGCGAAACGCGGTCGGTTTTTTGAACCATCTTTGGATCGCGGCTCATGCAATTCCTATCTTGTTCCTCACTTTCGCCTTCGTTATTCTCTGCATCGCATCATCGAAGGCATTGAGGTTTGTGAGAGACTTTGACTACCCTATAGCGCCATCTAAGTTGAATTATACCGCGCCGTGGTAACGCTATGAAAGTTGTAACTCCAAGCCGTACGTGCTGGCTGAGCCGATGTCGATGTCTGTACTCACATTTGTTTTCTTCCCAGTAATATTGACCATTTAGCTGCCTGAGAATACAATGGAAATATTTTTGGAGTCAAAATAACATAAAGTGGCCGGTCTTGCTTGTTACATTTATATTGCTGCTTCTTCTGGATCGCTGTACTCTAGCTTTTATAGCATTTTTCACTGCAATGATCTCTGTGCACCTCGCCGCTCCCAAAAGGCCTGTCAAGTACGTCTCGCTGTGCTGTGAATTCGGCACTCCGACTTCTGTCGACTGCGCTGAGGAATCACTCGACGGGTCGAGCTCATATTTAGAGCCCAATGTTGGCCAATACAAAGCGGTCCAGGGATTGTGTTACTGCTATGTGAGCTACACATGCCACAACGCTCTATAGGAATATGCTAACATGTTCACAAAGTGTCCTCTTGGTCGGAATGCTGGCAATCCTTCTATAGAGGTATCAGCGAAGATCGTCAAATACCATGTCTGGAACCATGACGCAGGCAACAGGGCTGCATGAGATATGAAATCAGGACAACAAGGGTATTTTCACATTGTCCGTTTGCGGCCCAGGATAAAGTCACCCACCCTCATCTCGAGATCTAGCTATTGGTATATGAGGTGCAGATGCCCCTATAGGGCGCGGAGCGGAGATTACTAACCATAAGGGTAACGGCACTGTTCCATGTTTCCAACACCAGCATAGGCTGAAGAACAGATATAGGAATACAAGGATTGTGTTTAAGAGACAGAAGAGGGGAGGGAAAGCATGCGAGATACCTAAGAAGAGAGTGTAACAGGTTGAAACCTGATTTGGACTTGGCACTGCTCCTTTAGTTTTAGTACCTTCTTGGCATCGACGATATTGCTTGTGCAATAATCTCATATTTGCCTAGTTATCTCGACAGGGTTTCTACTTCTCTCTCAAATGGAATCTTCTTGTAAGTTGTACATAGGGATAGAACCAATCGAGCACATTGTTCTAAACCTTCACAATTATATGGCTTTGCGGTACAACTTGCGCAACAAAACATTTGTTGAGATGCTTATACTAGAGATAAGTAATATATACAACTGGAAACCACTTCATATCGATTCAAGCATGATATGCTCAGATCTTAATGGAGAAGAATGTGATGCTCCCGGCAGCAGGCGCCCAGATCCTCGATTAAGATTAATGTGGGGCAAGTGCGCTCCTGCACTGTCGCATGCGGCAGAGGAGCTCAGCTTGACCTCGCGTGCCTTGGTTACAAGGAGAGGCTCCTCGCTTCATGCTCCCCTGCTCCCTCGGTGCTCACTCAAAAGCGGCCATACTCCCTTCCTTCCCACAACAAAAATGGGCAATTACCAATCCTGAGTTTGAGGTGTATATAATTTATATATATCAGTATCTATAAGAATGCTGTCACGGAGTATGAAGAAGAAAGAGACAAAGCAAGTCAGTGCAGTATTTTATATTGCTTGGTTGTTGCTGGCTGTGTCACGGCAACAGCGGATGTCGGCACCTGCGGTAGGTGACGGTGTTGAATGGACTGGAAGAGACCGTAAAAGCATGATGCATGGTGCGTGGGAAGGTGCTTCCATAGCTCTCTTCGCCCTGCTCTGTATGTCGTGCGACAGCATGGTTTCTGAGGGCGCGCGTAACACCCTGAGCTCGGCATACGAGGGGGTCGCCATTTTCGATGGAAATTGCTCTGCACTACGTCTTGTTAATTAGCGAAAATTGTGCCGTTTTTTAGAATTTGCCGAGAGCCCCACCAAATTTAGTGGCGAATCTCCAAAAAGTGCACCAGAGCTGTAAAATCAACCCCACTGCCCTTCCGATGCTTCATATGTAGTATATTCAATGCTCCATATGTGGCCTACCCAGTGCTTCATATGTGGCCTATCCAGTGCTCCATGTGTGGCCTACCCAATACTCCATATGTAGTATATCCAGTGCTCCATGTGACCTATCCAGTGCTTCATATGTGACCTATTCAGTGCTCCATATGTAGTATACCCAGTGCTTCATATGTGACCTATTCAGTGCTCCATATGTAGTATACCCAGTGCTTCATATGTGATATATCCAGTGCTTCATATGTGACCTATCCAGTGCTCCATATGTGACGTACTCAGTGCTTCATATGTAGTCTATCCAGTGCTCCATGTGACCTATTCAGTGCTTCATATGTGACCTATCCAGTGCTCCATATGTGACGTACTCAGTGCTTCATATGTAGCCTATCCAGTGCTCCATATGTGACCTATTCAGTGCTCCATGTGACCTACCCAATACTTCATATGTAGTATATTCAGTGCTTCATGTGACCTATTCAGTGCTTCATATGTGACCTATTCAGTGCTTCATATGTGGCCTATCCAGTGCTTCATATGTGACGTACCCAGTGCTTCATATGTGATATATCCAGTGCTTCATATGTGGCCTATTCAATACTCCATATGTGATATATTCAGTGCTCCATATGTAGTATACTCAGTGCTCCATATGTGATTTATCCAGTGCTTCATATGTAGTATATTCAGTGCTCCATATATGGCCTATCCAGTGCTCCATATGTAGTATATCCAGTGCTTCATATGTGACCTACCCAGTGCTTCATGTGTGGTATGTCCAATGCTCCATATGTGACGTACTCAGTGCTCCATATGTGACCTATCCAGTGCTTCATATGTAGTATATTCAGTGCTTTATATGTGACCTATCCAGTGCTCCATATGTGGTCTATCGCAAGCCAATGAGAAAGTTAATGGGGAAGTTAATGGGATGTAGGAAACCCGTTATCGTTATTCCAAGCTCTTCTTCATAACAATAGTTGATGTAGTCCTTTCTTCTATGCGAAACAGGTAAGACGAAGGACTCGATGAAGCTTTGCGATGGGGAAGCAAACGGGGGTGTAAATAGGGAAAGCAATGAAGAAGCTAATGAGGTAGAAAGCCATGTAGGAAGCATTGTTTGAAGCACTGTTTGACGTGTGTTATGCGTCCGACCGACGCGTATTTTGAAGCATGTAGGGAGTTCGATAGACAGCTCGATAAGGAGTTTAGTAGGGAGTTTGGTAGGTAGGGCGTTTGGTAGGGAATTTGGTAGGAAGTTTGGTAGGGAGTTTGGGAGGGAGTTTGGTAGGGAGTTTGGGAGGGAGTTTGGTAGGGAGTTTGGTAGAGAGAAGCCATGAAGGGTGCTTTCTATCGAGCTAATTAGCATGTGCTATGAAGCATGTACGGAGCATACAGTATGTACAGGTAAGCTCGATAGGGAGTTTGTTAGGGAGTTTGGTAGGCAATTCGGTAGGGCGTTTGGTAGAGAGTTTGATAGGGAGTTTGGTATCGAGCCATGAAGGGTGCTTTCTATTGAGCTAGTTAGCATTTGCTATGAAGCATGTACGAAGCATACAGTAAGTACAGGTAAGCGTTTGGTAGAGCGTTTGGTAGTGAGTTTGGTAGAGTGTTTGGTAGAGCGTTTGGTAGGGAGTTTGGTAGAGAGTTTGGTAGGGA
>JAABUL010001927.1_pt1 | contig 36739 bp, 35 predicted proteins | sample 5559151 | NCBI WGS metagenome assembly JAABUL01 (sample SAMN10711876, study PRJNA513368) | rock metagenome | isolation source: Antarctica rocks | place: Antarctica: Victoria Land, Pudding Butte sud | reverse complement strand
GCAAACTCATGGAGCCGGTGGCCCAGCGGTACTGCTGATTAAGAAAGGCCGGCATGGAACTAGGGCAGATGCCTTTGGCGACGAGGACCGGCACGTACTGGACGAAGTGGCCGACCTTCATCATATTGACGCCGGTGTGGACGTCCTCGCTGTGACCGATCTGCGCGAAACCGCCGCTCTTAAGGAGCGCGGCGCGCCGGTAGAGAGCGCAGGTGCCGACGCAAATGGCTGCCTTTGCCCGGTCGCGGCCCGGCTGCACCCAGCGATAGAACAGCTCCTGAGTGGCGCCAGCGCAACGCTGCAGCCAGCCCATCGATGGCAGTGAGTCGAAGAACTGTGGCGACTGAACGATGCCGACCTCGGGGTCGTCGAGGTACGGCACCAGTTCGTGCAGGTAGTCGGCCCTTGGGACGAAGTCGGCGTCGAAGACTGCGATGACGTCGCCGTCGCTGTGCTCGAACCCGTACCGCAGGTTGCCGGCCTTCTTCAGTCGGCCACGGTCAGGCCGGGCCAGATATTCAAAGTTGAAGAACCGAGCCAGGTCCGCGACCTCGGGCCGGCCCGCGTCGTCGAGCACGTACACGCGCAGAACCGCAGGCCACTGCATCTCCGCTACGTAGAGGTAGGTGTTGGTGAGAATGTCCAGGTCTTCGCCCGCAGTTGGCAGGAAGACGTCCACGGTTGGGTAGTGGGCTGGTGCCCAGGTAGCGATGCGCGCCTCGTGGTCGACACGGTTGATGCGCCGGCGCCGCGTGCTGGACAGCAGCGAAATGACCAGTCCCACTGCATACAGCGTCATGGGCACAAGGAACAGCAGCAATCGCATGTCCGAGAGTGAGAAGCGCAGCACGCTGATGCCGATGAGCGCGAAGCTAATGGCCTGCAGCAGCAGCAGCCAGCGGTGCTGCGGGCCGAAGTACCAGTACTTCTCGTCGTCATCCGGCGGCGAGGGCAGGTGTGTGAGCGACCGGTCGACGACGCGGACGCCGGACGCCAGATGGGGCACAGCAAGGCGGGCCATGTTGCGCACTCCTGAATCTTTTCTTCGCCTGCCCGCTCGCCGGAGAGGGCAGCAGTGTCGCAGCCTCGGAGAGAGTAATTGACTTTATTCCGCCAACGGGAAGGGCACCCTACATCATGGAGTAGCCTGCTTCGCAAGGCAGACCCCGCCGCAATCGTTCGACCTCGACCAGTTCGGTCCCTAGACGGACCGGCTCCGCCGGGGCTGCCACCACATCGGGGACACCCATAGCAAGGCCGCGCCTCACGTCAAGGCCAAGCCGCTACGCGGTCGGCTCCGCCGAGCCTTGACCCGAGCCTCCCCCGGCCCTGCTCGATCCCCAGCCGTTCCCCCCTCCGGGGGGTGACGCCAACCGGGTGACCCCGGAACAGCTAGAGACGCCATCCTGTGGGCGCACTCATGGGCGCGGACGCACAGAACAAACGCAACCCACTTCGATGCAGGCCGACACGCGACTATGCCCCTGACCTGCGCAGACGGCTAGACGCGGCATCATCCGCCGCCACCCGACACGCCGGGAAGGCGACTCTTAATCAGCGGGTTCGGGGTTCGAGTCCCTGACGGCGCACGATGCACGGACTGCCCGCATGCCGGACCGTCCTGACGGGGGCCCCGCGGCGGCGTCAACGTGGCAAGTCACATTGACGCCGATGATTAGGTAGACGCCCATTCGGAACCGCCGCTCCCGTGTCCGCTGAGCGAGTTAACGCAACTGCATGGCAGCAGGGCCACACTTGTATCAGCGGCTACTCGAGCACCGTCCGCGACGTCAGCGCCGGCGCCAGCAGCGTATGGTGCATGTCGGGCTACGAAAGGCAGCGCGACGTGAGCGAGTTGCAGGTAGTCGCAGTCATTTCCGGCAAGCCGTCCGCGGCGACGATCGTTCGGGAAGTCATGCAACGCCTCGTCACGGCAACCCGGGCGGAGGATGGTTGCCTGCGGTACGAGCTGTACGAATCCGCTGCCGCACCGGGGACCTTCATCACATGGGAATCATGGCGCAGCCAGGACGACCTCGACGCCCACCTGCAATCCACCCACGTCGCCGCCGCGCTCGCGGCTGCTGGCGAGCAGCTGACCGCGGCGCCCGCCATCCACCCGCTTCAGCCGGTGCCAGAGGTCACGGCTGGCTGACGGAGATGGCGGCGACCGAGACGGGAGGGCGACATGAGTGGTGAGTTCGGTGCGGTCAAGAGCTATTTGATGGATATGGACGGCGTGATCGTCCACGAGGAGCAACTGGTCCCCGGCGCCGATCGATTCATCGCTCGGCTGCGAAAGACCGGCCATCCGTTCTTGATCCTGACGAACAACTCGATGTATACCGCCCGGGACCTGGCGGCTCGGCTGGCGCTGAGCGGTCTCGATGTCGAAGCCGGGTCGATCTGGACCTCGGCGCTGGCTACCGCACAGTTCCTGACCCTGCAACGGCCCGGCGGCAGCGCGTTCGTGATCGGCGAGGCCGGCCTGACCACCGCGCTGCACGAGGTCGGCTACACCCTTTCCGAACGCAACCCCGACTATGTGGTGCTCGGTGAGACCCGGACCTACAGCTTCGAGCAGATCACCAGGGCCATCCGCCTGCTCGACGCGGGCGCCCGGTTCATCGCCACCAACCCCGACCCGGTTGGTCCATCCCGGCACGGCTCATTACCCGCCACCGGATCGGTTGCAGCCCTGATCTCCAAGGCGACCGGCATCAAGCCGTACTTCGTCGGCAAGCCCAACCCGCTGATGATGCGCTCCGCACTGCGCGCCATCGGCGCGCACTCGGAGACGACGGTCATGATCGGCGATCGGATGGACACCGACATCGTGGCCGGTATCGAGGCCGGAGTGCAGACCGTCCTGGTGCTCTCAGGTATCCCAAGATCAGATGGTGGGAAGCTTTCCTTTTCTTCCCACCCGCATCGTCGAGTCAGTGGCCGACCTTGTCGAGGACATCAGCGACCGCTGAACAGTTGCATCCCTTGGGCTTACGGACCGGGATGCCTGCACAACGCTTACCGCCCTGGCCGCCGGAGGGACTTGTCACCGCGGCGACGAGCGAGGCTCGCCGGTGGGTTGAACGTCTCGAGGGTGTACAGGTCGATCCAGCGGGCGATTCTTCTGAGCTGACGTACGCGGGTCATGACGTGCCTTTCTGGTGAGAAGGAAGGGGCCAACTTCGAGGCGCGAGCCGCGAGACGGCTACTTTGCTATTGACATCCCCACGGTACTAGATCGATTCAGAAGCGCACGCCGATAGGAGGGTTCCGACGTGCTCGCAGGGGTGACGCTGCTCACGCTGGCCCGCGACCTCGGCGTCTCGCGAGCCACCGTTTCCAACGCCTACAACCACCCCGATCAGCTGTCCCCGGCTCTCCGTGCGCGCATCCTGCGACGCGCGGCGGAGCTCGGATTCGCCGGCCCCGATCCGCTCGCCCGCGGCCTGCGTCGTGGCCGCGTCGGGGCCGTGGGTGTCCTGGTCGACGAAGGCCTGTCCTACGCATTCTCCGACCCGGCCACCGTGCTGTTCCTCGACGGACTTGCCCGGGAGCTGCAGACCGACGGCGTCGGGCTATTGCTGCACGCCGGTGTCAACGGCCAGCTCAATCTCGATCCGATTCGCAATGCCGCGGTCGACGCCTGGGTGATCCAATCGCTGCCCGACGGCCATCCGGCCGTGGACGCCGTCCGAGCCCGCCGGCAACCCGTCGTAGTCCTCGATCAGCCGGCCCTGGCCGATGTGCCACTGGTCGGCATCGACGATGCCAAAGGCGCGGCGTCCGCCGTACGGCATGTGCTGAAGCTCGGCCATCGCCGATTGGCCGTCATTTCCATGCCGCTTCAAGCCGATGGGCGTCACGGCCTCGCCGACGCCAGCCGCCAGCAGAGCGCCACGTACCGGGTCATGCGCGAGCGGTTGGCCGGCGTTGCAGCCGCGGCCGGCGCTGCCGGCATCGACTGGGCTTCCGTGCCGGTGTTCGAGTGCGCCGCCAACGACCCGGAGGCCGGCACGCTGGGCGCCCGGGAACTCTTGGCCACCGGGAGAATGCCTACGGCGATTCTTGCCTTCAGCGACCAACTGGCGCTGGGTGCGTTGTCCGCCGCCCGAGAGGCCGGCATCGCGGTGCCGGCGGCACTGTCGGTAGTCGGCTTCGACGACTCCCCCGCGGCGCGCTCCGCCGTCCCCTGCCTCTCGACGGTCGCCCAGCCGTTGCTCGACCGGGGCCGGGCCGTCGGTGTGCTCGTGCGTGCCCTGCTCGGCGGACAGTCTGTCGTCACGCCGGCGCCCTACCCGGTCCATTTCGTCGCCCGGGACAGCTCGGCGGCCGCCCCTCAAGTCCGGCGTCGGTCGGCCAGCAACCGCCGGTAGATCTCGGCCGCCACGACCAAATCCTCCCAGGCCATGCCTACGCTTTTGAAGACCCGGGGCCGGGTGGGGTCGGCTGCTGCGGCGCCGGTGACGACGTCGGCCAGGCTCAGCAGCGCGCCCTGGTCGAGCGCGCCGCCGGCCACGGCGATCACCACGTCGCCGGCTTCGCGAAGCGCCGTGCTGCGGTCCTCGACCACAACTGTCGCCCGGCCCAGCAGCTCGGCAGCGAGTTCACGCCGGTCCGGCTCATGGGCGCCGACGGCCACGACACAGGCAGCGTCCAGCAGCGCTTCGGCGGCGAAGAGAGGCTCGCCGGCGGTCGTCGCGCACACCACCACGTCAGCTTCGCCCACCGCCCCCGGAGCACCGACCGAGGTCCGTACGCCGGTCGCCGCGACCCGGGCGGCGAAGTCACGCGTGCGACCCGGGTCGCGGGCCACCACCACAACATCGGTGATCGGCCGTACGGAGCGCACGGCCGCCACGTGACCCCAGGCTTGCGGGCCGGAGCCGAAGACCACCAGGCGGGAGGCGTCGGCCGCGGCCAGGTGGCGGACGGCGAGCGCTGAAACCGCCGGCGTACGCAGCGACGTGAGCGCAGCGCCGTCGAGCAGGGCCAGGGGCGCAAGGGTTTCGCTGTCGAGCAGCACGTACAGCGCCTGGACGCGGGGCCGGCCGAGGGCGGGGTTGCCGGGAGCGATCGTGGCGATCTTGACACCGGCCCGATCACCGACCTCCGACGGCATCAGCAGCAGCTGGCCGGAGCGGGTGGAAACCGCAACTCGCGGCGGGTCGCCGGCGGGGTCCAACCCGCCCGTCACCGCCGCGGAGAGCACGTCGATGGCGTCGGCGATGGAGACCAGTCCCGCGACGGTGCCGGCGTCGATCCAGACCGGATCGCTCACCGCAGAACGAACCCGGTGCCGACCGGGTCTGCATCGTCGAGCACAAAGCTGTGCTCGCCGGTCCGGAAGGCGCTTCCCTCGACCTCGCAGATGACGGCCGCACGCCCCTCGGCGGTGGTCCACTCGATAACTCGGGACAGGAACCGCGTGCCGATGATCGAGTCGTGGGTGAGGGTGCGGCCGACCGCCAGCGCTCCGTCGGCGGCCAGCAGGGCGACCCGAGCGCAGGTTCCGGAGCCGCACGGTGAACGGTCGACCTCACCGTCAGCGAAAACCGTCACATTTCGCTGCTGCGGTCCTTCCGCGGTCTGGCCGATCTCGTCGAAGAGGATGGTGCCGTAGATCCCGGACAGGCGGGCATCCGTCGGGTGACGGGCCACGCTGGTGCCGTCGAGCGCCTGCTTGACCTCCCGACCGACGGCGATCAGGTCGTCGTAGTGCCCGGGCGTCACGGCCAGGCCCACGCTCGCGGCGGCCACCGACGCATAGATCGCACCGCCGTAGCTCACGTCGACGCGCACCGGGCCCCGGGTCGTGCTGACCTCGACGTCACGGGCCAGGACATAGGACGGCACGTTACGGAAGGCCACCCGCTGGGTGACTCCCCCGCTCCGGCTCACCCGGGCTGTCACCCGGCCCGATGGCACGTCGATGACCACATCGGTGTCGCCGTCGGCAGCCGCCGGCACCCGTCCGGTACGCACCGCCCACTCGGCCAGGGCGATGGTGCCGTGCCCGCAGGCGGTTGAGTATCCGTCCTTGTGCCAGAACAGCACCCCGAGGTGGGCGCCGCCGTCATCGGGCGGCACGAGGAAGCAGCCGTACATGTCGGCATGACCACGCGGCTCGTGGCACAGCAGGCGCCGCACCCGGTCGACCGGCTCGCTCTGCCGGGCGTACTCCCGCCGATCGGCGACGGTCCCTCCCGGAATGTCCGGTACGCCGGAGGTGACGATGCGGAAGGGTTCACCGGCGGTGTGATAGTCGGTGGCCTCGATGTCGGCCCAGCGCGCTGCCATCTCACTCCTCCACAGGGGCCGCATCACCGACCGGCGCCCACGTTAGCCTGAAGCCGATGCGGGCCTGGTCGACCAACCGGCGCCTCACTCCCGCGACAAACCTGACCCGATCACATGAGGAGAAACGCATGAGCGTGGGACGCCTGGCAGCACGTGCCCTCATCGGAGGGCTCTTCATCGGGCACGGCACCCAGAAGCTGTTCGGCTGGTTCGGCGGACCCGGACGCGCCGGCACCGAGGGAATGATGGAGTCCCTCCAGATGCGGCCGGCCAAGCTCAACGCCCTGGCCGCCGGGCTGACCGAGACGGCCGGTGGCGCACTCCTCGCCGCCGGCTTGGCTACACCCATCGGGGCCGCCAGCTTGACCGGCGTCATGACGACGGCGATCCGCAAGGTGCACCTCCCCAACGGCCCGTGGGCGGCCAACGGCGGTTGGGAGTACAACGCCGTCCTGATCGCGGCGGTGACCGCGCTGGTCGAGACCGGCCCCGGCAAGTTGTCGCTGGACCATCTGCTCGGCACCCAGCGCAGCGGCCCACGTTGGGCGCTCGCCGCGCTGGCTACCGGCGCCGGCGCCGCTGCCCTGACCATGGAGGCGGGCCGCCGGGCCAGCGAGAACGTAGCCGGTGTCGAGACGACCCCGCCGGCGGCCGGCGGCGACACCGCAGGCGATCCGGCTACCGCCGGGGCCTGACGGCTTTCGTCGGCGCTTGAGGATGCTGCCACCCCGGCTACTGCCGGTGGCCAGTCACCCCCGCGGCACGGCAAAGCTCTGCAGCGTCGCCGTCCCCACCCCGAGGGCCGCCCAGTCGGTGCGCAGGATGAACACCGCGATCGCGCTGGTCGGATACTTCCCGGCCAGTTCCCGACGGCCGGCTGCCGCGCCGCGCCCGTCGTCGAGCAGCAGCGCCAACTCCTGTACGGCCGGGCTGTGGCCGACGAGGGCGACAGTGCCCATATCTGGTGGTGTCTCGCGCAGCAAGGTCAGCAGGTCGTCAACCGTGTTGTCGTAGATCCGGCTATCGGTCTCGGGTACGGGAGGGTCGACGAGTGCAGCCGCGGCGAGCGCCCACGTCTGCTGGGTCCGGCGAGTCGGCGACATGACGATCCGCTCGGGCGCGAGACCCGCGTCGGCGAGCCACCGGCCAGCAGCCGTCGCATCCCGCTTGCCGCGCGGCTCCAGTGGGCGCGCGGCATCGTCGGCTTGGACAGCTGCGGCCTTGCCGTGCCGGATGATCACCAGGCGTCGGGTCGTCACCCCGCCAGTCTGCCCCTACCTGCGGCGAGTCGCCTCAGCCTGTTTGCGCAGCTCCCGTTCACAGTCGGCACAGAACCGGCCGTCGCCGTCGCGAGCGGGCAACAGCACCCGCATCTCCCGACGGCATCGCACGCATTCACCCACACTGACCCGAATGGCCATGCCTGTCCCCCATTCCCTCGCGCCTCCCGCGTCACGGTGAAACGTGACGACGGTGCTGGCAGCCGTATCGACGGCTCTCCGCATGCGCTTGAGCCTTTATTGGCGCGGGTAGAGGCGCCCAAAATCTCCCGACCTTGGAATCAACATGCCTGACCCGTCTGACTTCGAAGAAGCGCCGGCCGGCTCTGCGGACCCCGCCGCGAGCGGCGCCGGCAGTCTGCACTTCATCGGCACGGCTACCACGGTCATCCGCTACGGCCCATTCACCTTGCTGACCGATCCGAACTTCCTGCATCGGGGGCAACGCGCCTACCTCGGCCACGGGCTCATCTCGCGCCGGCTCACCGAGCCCGCCCTGGATGCGCCCAGCCTGCCGGCGCTCGATGGGGTGATCCTGTCCCACTTGCACGGCGACCACTGGGACCGGGTCGCCCGCAGGCACCTGGACAAAGGCGTCCCGATCCTGACCACGCCCCACGCCTCGCGGCGGCTACAGGGCTGGTACGGCTTCCGCCGGGCGCTGGGCCTGCAGACCTGGGAAAGCCACGAGATCGTCAAGGGCGACAGCGTGCTGCGGGTCACCTCAATGCCGGGTCGGCACGCGCGCGGGCCGGTCCGGTTGCTCCTGCCGCCGGTGATGGGCAGCCTGTTGGAGTTCGGCCGGCTGACCGGGCCGGCGGTCGAGGTCGGCTGTCGCCTCTACATCACCGGCGACACGCTGATGTACGACGGCCTGCGCGAGATCCGCTCGCGCTACGGCGAAGCAGACCTCGCCGTGCTGCACCTGGGGGGCACCACCCTGCCGGGTGGCATGGTGGTGACCATGGACGCCGTACAGGGCGCCGACCTGCTCGAGGCCCTGCGGCCGCGCCAGGCGGTGCCGGTGCACTACGACGACTACCCGCTGTTCAAGTCTCCGTTGTCGGACTTCAAGACCGAGGTAGAGCGGCGCGGGCTCAGCAACATGGTTACCTGGGTGGACCGGGGCCAGACGGTGGGGTTCGGGCCGGCGCCGGATAGCCGACTCCGCTGAGCACCAGCCCGGTCAGGCCAGCCGTGACACCGGCCGAGGCGGGACCGGCCGAGGCGCCACCGACCGAGGCGGGGGGATCTGGCCGACCGGGCCGGCGACCAGCATCGGCGTGACGTCGAAGTTGCCCGAGCTGGCGACTTGGGCGGCCTGCGCGAACGGCATCGGTCGGGCCAGCAGGAAACCTTGGCCTAAACGGCAGCCCATCTGATAGACGGTCGCCGCTGTCGCCCAGTCTTCGATGCCCTCGGCGACAACCTCCAGATCCATCGCTTTGGCCATCGCGATCACGCCTTGGACCAGGGTGCAGGCCCGCTCGTCCCACAGGCCCTGGACGAATGACTTGTCGATCTTGACGATGGCAACCGGGAGGCGGTGCAGGTAACCGATCGAGGAATAGCCGACACCGAAGTCGTCGACGGCTAGCGCCGCGCCGGTCGCCTGCAGGGCCAACAGGGCCCTCAACGTGTCGTACTCATCGGCCAGCAGTGTCCCCTCGGTCAGCTCGAGCACGAGCGGGACCGACGGGGCGCTGGTGACCAGCCGGGTGACCCGATCAAGTAACGAGCGGTCGGGCACCTGAGCCGCCGAGACGTTCACCGCGATCGAGAACGGTCGTCCACACCGTTCCAGCAAGGTCACAGCGTCAGCATGTGCCTGCTCGAGCACGGAGGCGCCCAACGCTGCGATCAGACCGAGCCGCTCGGCCATCGGGATGAAGGTGTCCGGCGAGACCGGGCCCAGGGTGGAATGGGTCCACCGCGCCAGCGCCTCGAAACCGTCGATCCGGCCGGTCGACAACTCGACCAGCGGCTGGTAGACGACGTCGATGGCCCCTTCGCCGACCGCCTTGCGCAGCGCCTCCTCCAGCTCGATACGCTCGAGGTCCCGCAGCCGCAGCTCGGGATGAAACACCTCGATACGGCCCTTGCCCAGAGACTTTGCGCGGTAGAGCGCCGAGTCGGCGTTGCGCAGGAGGTCGACCCCGCGCTTCTCGTCGGTGCCATAGGCGATCCCGATGCTGGCTCGGATGCGCACCTCATGACCGCGGACCCGGAAGGGTGGTTGCAGGGCCGCCAGAACGCGTTCGGCGAGCGCCTCCGCACCACGAGGCTCGGTCAGGTTCTCCAACAGGACCGCGAACTCATCGCCACCGAGCCGCGCCGCCGTGTCGGCAGTCCGCAGGCAGCTGTGCAACCGCTCGGCGACGGCGATCAGCAGATGGTCACCGCTCTCGTGCCCGTGCCGGTCGTTGACCGACTTGAAGCCGTCGAGGTCGCAGTAGAGGACGGCCAGCTCCCCGATCCGGGGCCGCAGCTCGAGGGCATGGTCGAGCCGGTCGGCGAAGACGACTCGGTTGGCCAGTCCGGTGAGCACGTCGTGACGGGCCAGGTACGTCATCTCATCGGCGAGCCGGCGGCGGTTCAGCGACGAGCTGCCCACCGCGACAAGAGCTTCCAGCGCCCGCTCGTCATCCCGGCCGAACGCCGACGCCCGCGCACCCCGGCGGGCGACCAGATGCCGCAACGGCCGTCCCTCGACCTCCAAGGGTGTGCTGATCTCCCCGGATTCGGCCGGATAGGCGCGCACCTCGGCGTCGGCATTTTGCAGGATGCGTTCGGTCTGCTCGACCAGGGCCTGTTCGATCTGGTCTTCATTTGCCCATTCCGGGGCCTGCGTGGCCGCGGCGAACAGGCCGCTGAACCGCTCCTGAGCTGTGCGGGACTTGCTGACCGAATTCGCCGCAACCAAGATGGTGGCGATGGGCACCAGGAGCAGCACCAGGGTCCACTGCGCCTGGGTGCGATAGAGCAACGCTCCCAGATAGCCGACGGTGTCCACGCCGACGAAGCACAGCAGCCCGAGCGGCACCGCCCGCCACCGCAGGGCCGAGGCCAGCGGAGTGTGGTTTTCCAGGGCCAGTGACAGCGCCGTCACGAGCAGGTCGAACATGAAGTATGCCGAGCATCCGGCGACGACCATCGCCAGCTCGAGTGCACCGGTGTACCCGAGCCGCTGCCCGACGCCGACCACGCTGACCAAGAGCGCCCCGCCGCCGACGGTGGTGCCGATGTTGAACAGCCGGGCCCGGGCCCGCCGGCGCTGGAACCAGCACGTAATCAGCATGCTCGTCGACCACAGGGCCAGCGCTTGGGTGGAGCTTGAGATCAGCGAGAGGAACACCAGCAGGCTGGCCTCGAAGCCGATCTCGGCGTCACCGGAGCGCTGGCTGAGCACCAGCGGAAATCGGGACATGACGCTGGCCATCGCGGCGGCCAGGATCCCGGCCACGGTCGCCCGATGGGTCAACGGGGCCGTCGTCAACCACAACGGCACGCTGACCAGGGCAACCCCGGCACCACCGGCGAACACGAGCGCGTCGAGTGCCACGTCGAACGGCACCCGCCGAGATGTCTGGCCCATCTTCCCTCCCGTGATGTCCTCGGCCGTTGGGGGCCGGCAGACAAGGGTCGAGGGCAGCTCAATCTGGACCACTTTCAGCGGGTCACCAATCAGAGGTGCCGGGTGGGCCCTTGAACGGGCCGACGACATCGTCGGTGACCCAGCCACCGTAGAAGCCACCGGCCTGCTGGCGCACCTGCTCGTCGTCGACGAGACACTCCGGCAGGGTCAGTGCGGATCCGGGGTCAAATTCGGATCCAGCCTATTCGCCTCACCGCCCCTCACACCGCCCGGCGGTGATCCAGGCCTCGTAGGTCCTGCTGGAACCGGACCAATCGCGCCTGGATCATGGGCAGGAGCGCGCGTGGGCAGGAGCGCGCAATGTCCGGTACGCGGCAATCCCCTTGAACTCGCAGTACGACGTCCGGTCGCCGACCACCAGCACGCCGAATATCACGACCCGGGGGTGGTCGTGAGTAGTCCCAGCCGGACTCCTTCCCGGCCGGGGCGAGGCGCCGCTGTCGGTCGGCGCACCGTCAGCGCTTGCGTCGCGATGAGCTCTGGTGCTTGCGTCGCTGGCGGCTGACCAGGGCCAGCGCGATCCGCAGCACGACCAAGCCCGCGGCCGTGGCCAGAACGGCCCGCCCCCGAGCCGTCTCGGTGAGCGCAGCCATCCCCTGCGACGCCACCCGCTTGGGATCGGCTCGCTCGGCGAGCTCGTCGAGTGTGCCGGCGAGCTGAGCCCGGGTCTGCTCGATCTCGCGCTGGATCATCTCGGGGTCGCGCGGCTGGGTCACTGGCCCTCCTCGGTGCGGCGTTGGCCGTTCATGCTCCCACGCGGCTGGCCGGCGCTCGCTGCGGCGATGTTATGGGCCGCGTCGACCAGCGCCAGATGGGAGAACGCCTGCGGAAAGTTGCCGGCCATCCGGTCGCCATCAGCGTCATATTCCTCGGCCAGCAGGCCGACATCATTGCACAGCGCGAGCAGTCCCTCGAACAGATTCCGCGCCTCATCTGGGCGGCCGGCGCGGGCATAGGCCCCGACCAACCAGAAACTGCAGGCGAGAAAGGCGTACTCACCGGGTGGCAGCCCGTCGACGGTCTGTCCGTGCGCGTCGGGCTCGGTAACGTACCGGTCGACGAAGACGCCGTGGCGCAGCTGCTTCTCGATAGCGGCGATGGTGCCGAGCAGCCGCGGATGGTCGGGCGGCAGGAAGCCCATATGAGAGATGAGCAGCAGGCTCGCGTCGACCGTGTCACCGCCGTAGGACTGCGTGAACGTCCCCAGCTGCTCGTTCCATCCTTCGTCCATGACCTCGGCGTGCACCTGGTCACGGAGCTTGCGCCACCGCTCGACCGGGCCCGGCAAGTCGTATTCCTCGCAGCCCTTGACGGCCCGGTCGAACGCCACCCAGACCATCAGCCGGGAATGGGTGAATTGGCGGAGCGGCCCGCGCACCTCCCAGATCCCGTTGTCCGGAAGGTGCAGCTTGGTCTCGAGATAACCCAGCAAAGAGCGTTGCAGCGGCCAGGACCATTGATCCTCGTTCAGCCCCATGCGCCGCGCCTGGTGCAAGGCGTCGAGTACTTCCCCGATGACGTCGGCCTGATACTGCTCGGCTGCCTCGTTGCCGACCCGCACAGGCTTGGAGCCTTCATAGCCGGCTAACCAGGTGAGCTCGTATTCGGCGACCTGCCGCTCGCCAGCGACGCCGTAGAGAATCTGGAGATCGGCCGGGTCACCGGCCACCGCTCGGAGCAGCCAGCGCCGCCAGGCCTGCGCCTCGGTGCGGAAACCATTTGCCAGCAACGCCCACAGGGTCAGCGAGGCATCGCGCAACCAGCAGTAGCGGTAATCCCAGTTACGAGGACCGCCGAACTTCTCCGGAAGCGACGTAGTGACCGACGCGACGATGCCGCCGGTGGGCTCGAAGGTCAACGCCTTCAACACCATCAGCGACCGCAGCACCTGCTCGCGGTATTCACCGGCATAGGTGCATTGTTTCGACCAGTCGGCCCAGAACTCCTCGGTGGTGGCCAGCACCGCATCGATCTCGTACGCCGGCGGGACCCGCTGATGGGAGGGGAACCAGGTCATCGCAAAGTCGTAGGTCTCGCCGGCGCCGACGCTGAACTCCGCGCGGTGGCTCTTGCCGACCCCTTCGGGCAGGACGCTGCCGCGCAGGCAGACCGCGTCGGGGCCGGCGACGGCCACGATGGCATCGCGACTGCTGCTGCGGCGTACCCAGGGAATGACTCCGCCGTAGCCGAAACGGATCGTGAATTCCAGCTCCATCGGCACGGTCCCGCTCACGCCGACCACGCGGCGAACGATGTCGGCACGGCCGTCGCCCACCGGCATGCAGTCGATCAGGCGGACAACGCCATCGGCAGTGGTGAACTCCGTCTCCAGGACCAGGGTGTGTCCGCGATAGCTGCGGCGGACGGCGGTCACCGGCCCTTGCGGCCGGATGTGCCAGTGCCCGTTGTCATCGTCACCGAGCAGGCCCGCGAAACAGGCCCCCGAGTCGAAGCGGGGAAGGCACAGCCAGTCAATGGAGCCGTTGACGCCGACCAGGGCCGCTGTCTGGGTGTCGCCGATGATCGCGTAGTCCTCGATGGGTAAGGGCATGCCGCTCATCTTGCCGTGCGGCATGCACCGCCCCCAACGACGGTCTTCGATGCGACGGCGGTGCCGCCGGATTGGCCGGTCGCCGTCATGACCTGACAGACTCCGATATTGGGGCCGTAGCCCAACGGCAGAGGCACACGGTTTAGGTCCGTGCCAGTGTGAGTTCGACTCTCATCGGCCCCACGTCGACTATCCACCGCAAAGAATGAGGTGCCCATGTCCGCAAACGCCCGGAAAAGAATCTGGCGTCTCGTCGCGGTTTCGGGCGTCACCGTCGCCGGCGCCGTGCTGTCAGCGCCCGCCGGCGCCGTGCTGTCAGCGCCCGCCGGCGCCGTCGCACCGCAGCGCCCGCAGTTGGCCCCGGTCAGCCATCCCCAGGATGATCACGCCGGATCGACGATCGCCGCCCACGAGGGTCAGCCGTCGGTCACCGCGGCGGTCGCTCGCTCGACAGCCTGGCGCGTCCGCGGCCTGGACGTGTCGCACTGGCAGGGCGACATCTCCTGGCCGGCGGTTTATTCCAACGGTGGCCGATTCGTCTACATCAAAGCGACGGAGAGCACGACCTTCACCGACCCCAATTTCTCCCGCAATTACACGCGCTCAGCGGCCGCCGGGCTGGTCCGCGGCGCCTACCACTTCGCACTTCCCGACCGTTCCTCTGGGGGCAGCCAAGCCGACTATCTGGTGAACCACGGTGGTGGCTGGAGCGCCGACGGCAAGACGCTCCCGCCCATGTTGGACATCGAGTACAACCCGTACGGGCCGACCTGCTACGGCCTTTCGGCCAAAAGAATGGTCATCTGGATCCAGACCTTCAGCAATCGGGTGCACAATCGGACCGGTCGATATCCCACCATCTACACCACCACCGACTGGTGGGCCACCTGCACGGGCAACGATCCCAGCCTGGGCGGGACCAATCCGCTGTTCATCGCGCGGTGGTCGAGCACCGTCGGCGCCCTGCCGGCCGGCTGGGCAAGTTACACAATCTGGCAATATGCCGATTCCGGGGCTCTCCCGGGCGATCAGGACCGTTTCAATGGCTCCCTGTCCAAATTGCGGACCTTCGCCTCAAGTGGCCTTTGACGCCCACGCCGGCCGGCCGGTCGTACGCCGGCACCGGTGGTGCGGATGTCGAACCGATACGGCTGTCGCCATACGCCGCTCAGCCAGGTCATCCGTTCGGTCCGAGGAGCCGCTCGAGGACCGGCACCAGCGCGCGCAGCGCCTGCCCGCGATGGCTGATCGCGTCCTTCTCGGCCGGCGTCAGCTCGGCGGTGGTCCGACCGTATCCCGTAGCGACGAAGATCGGGTCGTAGCCGAAGCCGCCGGCTCCCCGCCCCGCCGCCTCGATGGCCCCGGCCATTCGCCCTTCGACGACCTCCTCACGCCCCTCCGGAGTGACCACAGCGATGGCGCAGACGAAGGCAGCCCCACGCCGCTCGGCCGGGATGTCGGCGAGCTGATCGAGCACGAGGTCGACGTTGCGCTGGTCGTCACGCGGGCGGCCGGCCCAGCGAGCGGACAGCACGCCGGGCATCCCGTTCAACGCGTCCACGGTCAAGCCGCTGTCGTCGCCGACGCTGATCAGACCGGTGTGCCGCGCCCCCTCACGCGCCTTGAGCAGGGCGTTGACGGCAAAAGTTGCCCCGGTTTCGGGTGCCTCGTCGTAGGCCGCGACGTCGTCAAGGCCGACCAGATCTACATCGCCGGCGCCTTCGAGGATCCGGCGCAGCTCGACCAGCTTCTTGGCGTTGCGCGTCGCGAGCAGTATGGGGGTCACCGGGCCAGCGTCTGCTGTTGCCGCACGGTCAGCTCCGCACAGCCCGCGACCGCCAGATCGAGGAGCCGGTCGAGCGTCGGGCGATCGAATGCGGCGCCTTCGGCGGTCCCCTGCACCTCGATGAACTCCCCGCCTCCGGTACACACGACGTTCATGTCGGTGCCGGCAGACACATCCTCGGCGTAGCACAGATCCAGCCGCGGCTCGCCGTCGACGATGCCGACGGACACCGCCGCGACCGACGTACGCAGCGGCTCTGCTGCAGCCAGCGAGCCGCGCTCGCGCAGCCACTGCGTCGCATCGGCCAGGGCGACGTAGGCGCCGGTGATCGCCGCGGTCCGGGTGCCGCCGTCGGCCTGCAGCACGTCGCAGTCGATCGCGATGGTGTTCTCCCCCAGCGACTTGAGGTCGATCGCGGCCCGCAGGCTGCGGCCGATCAGGCGGCTGATCTCGTGTGTACGGCCACCGATCCGGCCCTTCACCGACTCGCGGTCGCTGCGGGTGTGGGTGGCGCGCGGCAGCATCGCGTATTCGGCCGTCACCCAGCCCAGGCCGCTGCCCTTACGCCAGCGCGGCACTCCCTGCGTGACACTGGCCGCGCACAGGACGCGGGTGGCACCGAACTCGACCAGCACCGATCCCTCGGCGTGGTCGAGCCAGCCACGGGTGATCGTGACCGGGCGCAGGGCATCGGCGGCTCGGCCGTCGGGTCGGGACATGGGTTGCAGCCTAGATCTCATACGTTTCGCCGCCGGCCACGACCGTCACCGGCCCGGAGAAGGTGCTCGCCGCCTCGTCGAGCGATCGGGCGGGGTCACCCCAGGCGGTGAGATGGGTGAGCAGCAGGCGACCGGCGCCGGCCCGGCCGGCATGCGCCCCCGCCTCGGTGCCGGTGAGATGGAGGTTGGGCGGGTTGCGCCGGCCCGCCTGGAAGCTGGCCTCACACAGAAAGACGTCACCGTCCCGGGCGAGCTCCACCAGCTTGTCGCTCGGACCGCTGTCGGCCGAATAGGTCAGGGTGCGGCCGCCGTGCTCGATCCGGACGCCGTAGGTCTCGACCGGATGGTTGGTCCGGTCGACGGTCAGTTGGAACGGCCCGACCTCCAGCGCGCCCGGCACCAGCACCCGCTCGTCGTAGACCTCGTCGAGCTTGGCCTCTCTCGGGTCGATCTCGTACGCCCGGGCCAGCCGACCCAGGGAGCCGGCGGGGGCGTAGAGCGGCAGCGGTGGCAGCGGCCCGTCGGGACAGAATCGACGGGCGACGACGTAGCTGCAGGCGTCCAAGCAGTGATCGCCGTGCAGGTGGGTGACCAGCAGGGCGTCAAGGTCGTACAGCCCGATGTGTCGCTGCAGCGCGCCGAGGGCGCCGTTGCCCATGTCGAGCAGCAGGCGGAATCCTTCGGCCTCTACGAGGTAGGACGAGCAGGCCGCGTCGGCCCGCGGAAAGCTGCCGGCGCAGCCGACGACGGTCAGCTGCACGCCGGCGCCCCCGCCGTGACGACCGCAATCTCCGGCCCGAGGAAACGCCGGCCCAGCCGGACGAACGACTCGGGATCCCCGGTGGCCAGGAAGCGGTGAACGGGCGCCGGCGCGTCGTCGGGCCGCGCCAACCCGTCGCGGGTCAGCACTCGGTAGACGTCCTTGGCGGTCTCCTCCGCGCTGTTGATCAGCGAGACGCCGTCGCCCATGACCAAGCTGATCACGCCGGTCAGCAGCGGGTAGTGCGTGCAGCCCAGCACGAGGGTGTCCACGCCGGCCTCCTGCAGCGGGCGCAGGTAGCCCTCGGCCACGCCGAGGATCTGCCGTCCGCTGGTGACCCCTCGCTCGACGAAGTCGACGAACCGCGGGCAGGCCGCGGTCGTCAGCTCGAGGTGCGCGGCGGCGGTGAAGGCGTCGTCGTAGGCCAGGCTGTCGACCGTCGCCCGGGTGCCGATGACGCCGACCCGGCCGGTCCGGCTGGCGGCGACCGCCCGTCGCACCGCCGGCAGCACCACCTCCACCACCGGTACGGCGTAACGCTCGCGGGCATCACGCAGGCAGGCGGCGCTCGCTGTATTGCACGCGATGATGAGCATCTTGACACCCCGGCCGACCAGGTGGTCCATCACGTCCAGGGCATTGCTGCGCACCCGCGCCAGCGGCAAAGGGCCGTACGGTCCGTGGGCGGTGTCACCGATGTAGAGCAGCGCCTCGTGGGGCAGCTGGTCCAGGATGGCCCGGGCCACGGTCAGTCCCCCGACGCCGGAGTCGAAGATGCCGACCGGCGCGTCCATCATGGCGAGGACTGTACGGGAGGGGTGTCCGGTCAGGCCCAGAGCTGGCCTTCGAGGGCGGCTTCGGCGTCGTCGAGGGTGCCGGCGTAGGCGCCGGTGGACAGGTATTTCCAGCCGCCGTCGCACACGACAAAGGCGATGTCGGCCCGCTCGCCGCGTTCGGCGGCCTCCGCCGCCACGGCGATCGCCGCGTGCAGGATCGCCCCGGTCGAGATGCCGGCGAAGATGCCTTCCGCCTCGACCAGCTCCCGGGTGCGGCGCAGCGCATCCAGCGGGCCGACGGAGAAGCGCCGGGTCAGCACGCTGGCGTCGTACAGCTCGGGGATGAAGCCCTCGTCGATGTTGCGCAAGCCGTAGACCAGCTCGCCGTACCGCGGCTCGGCGGCGACGACCTGCACCCCGGGCACGTGCTCGCGCAGGTAGCGGCCGGCGCCCATCAGGGTGCCGGTCGTGCCGAGTCCGGCCACGAAGTGGGTGATCGACGGCAGGTCGCGAAGCAGCTCGGGGCCGGTGCCCTCATAGTGCGCCAGCGCGTTGGCCGGGTTGCCGTACTGGTAGAGCATCACCCAGTCGGGGTGCTCGGCAGCCATCGCCTTGGCCACCCGGACCGCCTCGTTGCTCCCGCCGGCGGCCACCGAGAAGTGGATTCGGGCGCCGTACATCTCCAGCAGCTGCCGGCGCTCGATCGAGGTGTTCTCGGGCATCACGCAGATCAGCTGGTAGCCGCGCAGGCGGGCCAGCATCGCCAGTGAGATCCCCGTGTTGCCGCTGGTCGGCTCGATGATCGTCGCGCCCGGGCTGAGCAGGCCGTCCTTCTCCGCCGCCTCGATCATGGCCAGCGCCGCGCGGTCCTTGACCGAGCCGGTCGGGTTGCGGTCCTCGAGTTTGGCCCACAGCCGTACGTCCGCACTCGGTGACAACGCGGGGCAGCCCACCAGCGGCGTGTCGCCCAGGGCGTCGAGAAGCGAGTCGTAGCGGGTCATCGGCCGCTCAACCCCCCGCGACTGCCGGCAGGATCGTCACCGAGTCGCCGTCCTTGACCGGCGTCTGCAGGGCGCCGGTGAAGCGGACGTCCTCGTCGTTGACGTAGACGTTGACGAACCGGTGCAGCGCGCCGTCGTCGGTCACCAGCCGGCCGCGTAGGCCAGGATGGCGGCTGTCGAGGTCGGCAAGCAGCGCAGCCAGCGTGTTCCCGCTGCCGGCAACGGACTTCGCCCCGCCGGTCTGGGGTCGCAGAATGGTCGGGATGCGGACGTCGATAGCCATGGAAACTCCTCAGGGTCGGGCGGTTCAGGGGCGAGTCTCGGCAGCGACTGCCCCAAACGACAACGCCTCGACTACCCGTACCTCTTCCTCAGTCACTCGGCCGGCCACGATCCGGTACGAGCGCAGCTCCACCGCGTCGGGGTCGCGGGTCGACACGAGGAGGTAGTGCGCCTCGGCCTCGCTGGCATAGGAGATGTCGGTGCGTGAGGGATAGGCCTCGGTGGCGGTGTGCGAGTGGTAGATGACGACGGGCACTTCGTCGCGGTCATCCATCTCCCGCCAGACCCGCAGCTGCTCGGCGGGCTCCAGCCGATAGAACGTCGGGGACCGCTCGGCGTTGGCCATCGGGATCAGCCGCTCGGCCCGATCGCTGCCCGCCGGGCCGGCAATGATGCCGCACGCCTCGTCGGGATGGTCCCGCCGGGCCTGGGCGATGATCGCGTCGGCGGTCACTTGGTCCAACGTCAGCACGCGGCCGAGGCTACCCGCCGACCGACGCCGATCGGACCAGCGTCTCCTGCAGCCAACCCAGCCAGTCATAGACGACCAGCGCGTACGGCGCCGGCCCCGCCGGGAGCGCCATGTCCTCACTCACGCGCAGGCGCGTGCCCAGTGCCAGCCGTACGTCGTTGAGCGCGCGCAGCCAGGCGTCGACCGTCTCCTCGTCGGGCAGCCGTACCGCGCCGCCCGTCTCCGGCAATGCGGTCATCACGGCTTGGGCGTTGCGTACCTTCTCGGCCCGCAGCGAGGACTCGGTCAGCCGCCGCAACTCGCCGGCGGCCTCGGGATCACCGGAGTAGCCGTCGGGGAACAGCCGGGCCAGCACCGGGTCGGTCGGGCGGTCGGGGGCCGCGTCCAGACCTGCCAGCGGGTCGTCGACCGCCGCTGACGGACCACCCAGCAGCCCGAGCACCTCACCGACCACCTGCCGAAGCACGGCGGCCTCGTCGGCGGTGAAGCGAGCCGTCACCACTGCGCCGCGCCGCCGGAAACGGGCTGTCACGCGTCCTGCTGCAGCGTGGCCCACAAGCCGGCCGCGTGCAGCCGGGCGACGTCATGCTCCATCTGCTCGCGGGCGCCCGACGAGACCACAGCACGGCCCTTCTGATGCACGTCCATCATCAGGCTGGTCGCCTTTTCCTTGCTATAGCCGAAGAGCCGCTGGAACACCAGCGTCACGTACGACATCAGGTTGACCGGGTCGTTCCAGACCAGGGTGATCCAGGGGACGTCGGGCCGCTCGATGGTCTCCGGCGTCTTCACGGGGTCCGTCTTCACGGGGTCCGTCTTCACAGGATCAAGGACCGGTGTGCTCACACCACCCATACTGACAAATGATCCCGCCCCTAGGGTGAGGGCCGTGTCGAGTGCCCTGCTGACCGACCGCTATGAGCTAACCATGCTCCAGGCGGCGCTGCGCGACGGTACGGCGGAGCGCCGCTGTGTCTTCGAGGTGTTCACCCGCCGGCTGCCCGAAGGCCGGCGCTACGGCGTCGTCGCCGGCACCGGCCGGCTGCTGGCCGAGATCGAGGCCTTCCGGTTCACCGGCGCCGAGCTCGGGTTCCTCCGCGAGGCTGATGTCGTCGACGACCGGACCTGCGCCTGGCTGGCGGACTACCGGTTCACCGGTGAGATCGACGGCTACCCCGAAGGGGAGCTGTACTTTCCCGGCTCACCCATCCTCACCGTCACCGCCGGCTTCGCCGAGGCGGTGGTGCTCGAGACGCTGATCCTCTCGGTGCTGAATTTTGACTGTGCCGTCGCAGCGGCAGCGGCCCGGATGGTCTACGCCGCCGGCAACCGGCCGATCATCGAGATGGGCTCGCGGCGTACGCACGAGGAGGCCGCCCCGTCCTCGGCGCGCGCGGCCTACCTGGCCGGCTTCCGGGCCACGTCCAACCTCGCCGCCGGGGACCGGTACGGGATCCCGACAATGGGCACCAGCGCGCACTCGTGGACACTGCTGCACGACCGGGAGGCAGACGCCTTCCAGGCCCAGATCGACGCACTGGGCATCGGGACGACGCTGCTCGTCGACACCTACGACATCGCCGCCGGCATCCGCACCGCCATTGACGTCGCCGGGCCAACGCTGGGGGCCGTCCGGATCGATTCCGGTGATCTCGCGGTGCTGGCCGTGCAGGCCCGCGAGCAGCTGGACTCTCTCGGCGCCACCGACACCCGCATCGTGCTGTCCGGCGATCTCGACGAGTACGCCCTCGCGGCGCTGGTCGCCGCGCCGGTGGATGCCTACGGCGTCGGCACCTCCGTGGTGACCGGATCGGGCGCACCGTCGGCCGGCTTCGTCTACAAGCTCGTCGAGGTCGACGGCCGGCCGGTGGCCAAGCGATCGGAGCACAAGGCCAGTCGGGGCGGTCGCAAGACAGCCGTCCGCCGGCACCGGCCGACCGGCACGGCGACGGAGGAGGTGATCACCTCGCAGGGGCAGCCGGCCGCCCAGCCCGGGGACCGCGGGCTGCAGATCCCCTACAGCCGGAACGGTCGCCCGGTGCCCGGGCCGACGCTCGAGCAGTCCAGGGCCCATCTTCGCGCGGTCATGGGCACCGTGCCGTGGGATGGACTCAAGCTCTCCCGCGGCGAGCCCGCCATCCCCACCAGGTACGCAGAAGACAGCTCATGACACGCGCGCTGATCATCGTCGACGTGCAGAACGACTTCTGTGAGGGCGGCAGCCTGGCGGTGGCCGGCGGGGCCGAGGTCGCCACCTCGATCGGCAAGCTGACCGGCACCGGCGCCTATGCTCACGTCGTCGCCAGCCGAGACCACCACATCGACCCCGGCGCCCACTTCGCCGACCGGCCGGACTACGCCGACTCGTGGCCGCGGCACTGCGTGGTCGGGACGCACGGAGTCGACCTGCACCCCAATCTGGTGCGCGACTCGATCGAGGCCGTATTCGACAAGGGTGAGTATGCCGCTGCCTACTCCGGCTTCGAGGGCGTCGCCGCCGACGGCACGACGCTGGCTGCCTGGCTCCGCCGGTGCGACGTCGATGCCGTCCACGTGGTCGGCATTGCGACGGACTATTGCGTACGCGCCACCGCGCTGGACGCGGTCGAGGTCGGATTTGCCACCACGGTGTTGCTGGAGTACACCGCGGGTGTCGCAGCCGCCAGCACCGACCAGGCGCTCATCGACCTACGGGCTGCCCGAGTCCGGCTGATCGGCGCCGGCTGATCGCGCGGGATCCTCGGCGGCGGCTCATCGGGTGGGACGAGCCGGCTACTCCACCGAATGCGGGGAGGCGTGCTGCTCTGGGCGCCGAGCCTGCTCCGGGTAGTGCAGGTCGAATGCCGGCCGCTCCGAGCGAATGCGGGGCAGCTTGACGAAGTTGTGCCGTGGCGGCGGGCACGACGTCGCCCATTCGAGGGAGTTACCGAAGCCCCAGGGATCGTCGACGAGCACCACCCGTCCGGCTTTGTATGACTTGAGGCAGTTGTAGAAGAACGGCAGCATGGACGCGCCGAGGATGAACGAGCCGATGGTGGAGACCGTGTTAAGGGTCGTGAAGCCGTCGGTCGGCAGGTAGTCGACGTATCGCCGGGGCATCCCCTCGTTGCCCAGCCAGTGCTGGACCAGGAAGGTGGTGTGGAACCCGATGAAGGTCAACCAGAAGTGCACCTTGCCGAGCTTCTCGTCCAGCATCCGCCCGGTGTATTTCGGAAACCAGAAGTAGATGCCGGCGAAGGCGGCGAACACGATGGTGCCGAAGAGCACGTAGTGGAAGTGCGCGACCACGAAGTAGGTGTCGGAGACATGCCAGTCGACCGGCGGCGAGGCCAGCAGCACGCCGGTCAAACCGCCGAACAGGAAGGTCACCAGGAACCCGATGGAAAACAGCATCGCGGAGTCAAGGCTGATCTGACCCCGCCACATGGTGCCGATCCAGACAAAGAACTTCAGCCCCGTGGGCACCGCGATCAAATAGGACAGGAAGGCGAAGAACGGCAGCAGTACCGCGCCGGTGGCGAACATGTGGTGCGCCCACACCGTCATGGATAGGGCCGTGATGGCGATGGTGGCGCCGACGAGCCCCTTGTAGCCGAACACAGGCTTGCGGCTGAACACCGGAATCACCTCGGTGATGATCCCGAAGAAGGGCAACGCGACAATGTAGACCTCGGGGTGGCCGAAGAACCAGAACAGGTGCTGCCACAACAGCGGCCCGCCGCCCCCGGTCCGTGGGTCGAAGATGTGGGCGCCAAGGTTTCGGTCGGCCAAAAGGGCCAGCAGCGCCGCGGTGAGGATGGGGAAGGCGAACAGCACCAGCAGGCTGGTGAACAGGATGTTCCAGGTGAAGATCGGCATTCGGAACATCGTCATGCCGGGGCAGCGCAGGGTGAGGATCGTGGTGATCATGTTCACGGCACCCAGGATGGTGCCGAGGCCGGACAGGGCCAGCCCGACGATCCACAGGTTGCCCCCGGCCCCGGGGGAGTTGACGGCGCTGTTGAGCGGCGCATATGCGAACCAACCGAAATCGGCCGCCCCGCCGGGGGTGATGAAGCCGGCCATGGCCGTGGTGGCGCCGAAGAGGTAGAGCCAGTAGGACAGCGCGTTGAGCCGCGGGAAGGCGACGTCGGGCGAGCCGATCTGCAAGGGAATGACCAGATTGGAGAACGCGAACACCAGCGGCGTGGCGAAGAACAGCAGCATTACGGTGCCGTGCATGGTGAACAGCTGGTTGTACTGCTCGTTGGACAGGAACTGCTGCCCCGGCCGGGCCAGCTCGGCGCGCATCAGCAGAGCCATCACCCCGCCCACCGCGAAGAAGGCGAACGACGTGACCATGTACATCATGCCGATCGTCTTGTGATCGGTGGTGCGCAGCACTCGGGAGAGGAACGACCCTCGCACCGGCTCATGCACCGGCCAGGGGCGAGAGACGATCGGTGTCGGCGCAATGGTCACGTCGAGGCTCCTCTTTGGCCAGCACAGACGGTCGACTTGAGGCGGCTGGGCCGCCGTCTGGCCACTCTAGACCGTGGTGCCTGCCGGCGCGCGGGTCGGCCACGCAGGGCCGGCCCCCCGCTCAGCGGACGGAGAGGACGACCAGGCTCGCCAGCCCCGCCACCGAGCAGTAGACGGCGAACGGGGTCAAGATGCGGGTCTGGAAGTAGCGGGTGAGATACCGCACGGCGGCGGAACCCGCCGATGACGCGGATCCAGTCTCGCCAGAAGAACACCAGTAGGGCTACGGCGGTGGCGACGTGTAGCCCGACGATGAACGCCAGATAGGGCGACTCGGGGCGGGAGACATTCAAATCACGGGCCCACCGACCTCCGACCAGGGCCGGGATCAGGATGCTGTGCCCGAGACTGGAGACCGGGAACAGCTCGGTGACCCCCTGGAACGCGCCGACGACGATCGCCTCGGGGTAGGTCAGCGCAGCGGACATGTCCAGCGAGAGAGAGGACGCCTCTGCGTGCCACCTTGCAGCCGGCTGCCAAGATCGGGGCATGACATCACCTTCATCCGTGCCTGCCGTAGCCGCTGGTGACGTGGGGCTTCCCAGCGGCCGGCGCATGCCGTTACTGGGCTTCGGCACCTGGCAGATCACCGGATCCGAGGCCACCCACGCGGCGGCGTGGGCACTCGAAGCGGGATACCGGCACCTGGACACTGCGACCGTCTATGGCAATGAGGCCGAGGTGGGCGCGGCCCTGCGTGACAGCGCAGTGGCCCGCGAGGACGTCTTCCTGACCACCAAGCTGCCACCGGACCGGGCCGGGTCGGAGGTGGCGACCCTGCGCCGGAGCCTCGAACACCTGGGCACCGACCACGTCGACCTGTGGTTGATCCACTGGCCGCCGGACCGCGGTGCCGGGCTCGACCTGTGGCACGCGTTCGGTCAGGCCCGAGCCGACGGCTTGACCACCGACGTCGGGGTCAGCAACTACTCACTCGGGCAGCTCGACGAGCTCAGCTCGGCCGGTCTGACCCCCGCGGTGAACCAGATCGAGTGGAGTCCCCTGCTGTTCGACCGCGCGGTGCTCGACGGCCACCGGGAGCGGGGGATCGTGCTCGAGGGCTACAGCGCCCTCCGCGGTGGCACACTCGAACACCCGGTGATCGTGGCCGTCGCGGAGCGGCTCGGCCGTACGCCGGCTCAGGTCATCATCGGCTGGCATCTGCAGCACGGTGTGGTGGTCATCCCCAAATCGCGCGATAGGGGGCGCATCGGCTCGAACGCCGACGTCACCGGCACGCTGTCGGACGAGGCCATGGCCGCGATCGACGCCTTGGGAGGGCAGCGCTGATGCCGGTCAGCCCGTCGGCGCCGCGGCGATTACGCCCCAGTCCGCCAGGTCCGGCAGGGCACCGGTCGACGCGCTCATCCCGGTCGGCGACGGCCGCCCGAAGAGAAAGCCCTGTCCCAAGACGCCTCGGCCGGTCAAGGCTGCAAGCTGCTCCCCGCGTTCGATTCCTTCGACCACACACCCCAGGCCGAGGTTTGCCGCGAGGCCGATGACGGCATTGACGATGGCCGATGCCCCGGGATCGTGGGGCAGGCCAGCCGTGAAGGACCGGTCGACCTTGACGAAGGTGACCGGCAGCTGCTGCAGGTAGGTGAGAGAGGCGTAACCGGTGCCAAAGTCGTCGACACCGAGCTCGACGCCGGCTGCCCGCAGTCGTTGCAGATGGTCGACCACGGCAGGACCGGAGTGGAGCAGGGCCGACTCGGTGAGCTCCAAGGACAGGCACTGCGCCGGCAGGCCGGTGTCCTGCAGGGTGCGCAGGATCGTCGTGGTGAAGTCCGGACGGCAGGCCTGCTGTGCGGAGACGTTGACGGCCAGCACAATCCCCATCCCCGTTCGGCGCCACTGCTGTGCCGCATGACGGCAGGCCGTCTCGAGCACGCGCTGCCCGAGGGCGACGATGAGCCCGGTCTCTTCAGCAATATCGATGAAGCCGTCGGGGTAGTGCAGGTTTCCCGCGGCGTCGACCAGCCGGACCAACGCTTCGGCTCCGACCTGTCGGGAGGTGTCGAGGTCCATGATCGGCTGGTAGTGGACGCAGACCGACCCGCGTCCGTCCAGGACGTCGCGCAACATCGCTTCGGTATCACGCCGGCTCTGCATCGCTTGGCGGACGATGTCATCGAAGACGGTGACGCGGTCCCCTCCCACCTGCTTGCTGGCATACATCGCCTGATCGGCAGCGGCCACTGCGGCCTCCGCGTCGTGCCCGGCGCAGTCGATGGTGGTGACGCCGACACTGACCGAGACCGACACCGGGCTTCCGTCGAAGGACACCGCCCGGTTGAGCGCGGCGCGAAGCCGATCGGCCAGGGCCGCGGCGCCGGCCGCCGGCAGCGCCGTGACGACAGCGAACTCGTCACCGCCGAGGCGCCCCGCGACGTCGCACGTCCGGATCTCCTGGGTGAGCCGGCTCGCGATCGCCCGAAGGACGGCGTCCCCGACCTGGTGACCGAAGCTGTCGTTGACCCTTTTGAAGCGGTCGACGTCGATGAACAGCACGCTGACCGGGGCGTCGGGGCTCGCACAGGCCAACGCCTCGGCTGCCGCCTTCAGCACGACGTTCCGGTTGGGCAGGCCGGTGAGCGGGTCGTGATGAGCCAGGTGATTCAGCTCCTCCCGGGTGCGCCGGCTCTCGGTCACGTCCTCGACCTGCGCCAGCACCCACGACCTGCCGTCGCTGGCGCCGAAGGCTGACAACGAGAGTCGCCCCCAGCGAAGCGAGCTATCGACGTACGTATAGCGTTTTTCTACGCCCCGGACCGCGCCGGGTTCGGCCCGCACCTCGCGGGACACGGCAACCGTTTCAGCCACGTCAGGGGCGAAGGTGAAGTCAAGCACCGTGTGGCCCAGGATCTCTGCCGCCGGGCGACCGAGGAACTTTTGGTAGGCGTCGTTGACTTCCCGGTAGATGCCTTCCTCGTCGAATAGCGCCATCCCGACCGGGCTGGTCTCGAAGATCACCCGGAACTGCTCCTCGCTGCGCCGGACCAGCACCAGGCTGGCCGAGAGCTGCGACTCGCGATCGACCAGCTGGCCATGCATCCGGGCGTTGCCGATCGCGGTGGCAGCCTGGGCGGCGAACAGCTCGAGCAGCTCCCGCTGCACCGCACCCGGCACGCGCTGGTCGCTGGGCAGATCGACCGACAGGATGCCGAGCAGTACGCCGTCGGGTCCACACAGCGGCGCGAAGAGCGCGTCGTAGGGATGCCAGCTGCCGGGATCGTCGGTGACCGGCAGGTCTGGCACCAACATGTTGAGAGCGGAATCCGTCGCGAGCATGGCATCGTGGTGGACGAAGCGCAGCGTGCCCCACGGCTCCGCGAGTCTGAGCAACTGGTCCCAGTCGGCCATGGTCTGCCGGGAGCCGAGCAGGGTGAGCTGCTGGTCGGTCCCGCCGGCCACGGCGACGACCTCCAGCTCGCCGTCCCCGACGACGAGGTTGACGACCGCGACCTCGAAGCCGAGACCGGCCACGATCGCCGCAGCGACACTCTCCAGCGTCTCGGCCAGGTCGAGGCTGGCAGTGACGGAAGCCGAGACGTCATGCAGCGCGCGCAGGGCGTGCGACCGCTGCTCCGCATCCATGCGCCCTCCCCGGGAGCCCAGTCGGCACGACTCTCAGGTCAGCATCGACGCGATGCCGGCCGACTTGAGCGCCTGGACAGGCCTGCGGAGCGCCACATCAGTGTGCCGGCGCCGCCGCCACATCCCCAGAGGGAGCTTCGACGCCTGGCGCCGCAGGACCCTTGCCGGTCGCCAACGGCTTCTCCTTGAGGAACAACGCGACGACGAAGGCGATCACGAGGAAGGGCACGCCGATCCGGAACACGTCGTCGAGGGCGTGCGCGAAGGCCGTCAGCACCAGCGACCTGACCGGCTCATGCAGCGACTGGAGGGCGCGGACGTTGTTCACGTCGACCCGGCCGCCGTTCGACCCGACGGGGCCCAGAGAATCGGCTATGTACATGGCCAGCCGGCTCGACAGCACCGCTCCGAAGACGGCTGTGCCGATGGCACCACCCATCTGCCGGAAGAACGTCGTCGAGCTCGTGGCCGCCCCCATGTCCCGGTAACTGATGTCGTTCTGGATGGCGGTGACCAGCGTCTGCATGGTCATGCCGAGCCCGGCACCGAAGACGAACATGTACGCCGCCAGCCGCCAGTATGGAGTGTCGACAGCCAGCGTGGACATGGCCAGCAGCGACACGATGATCAGCGCCGAGCCGACAATCGGGAACACCTTGTAGCGCCCGGTCCGGGTCATGATCTGTCCCGAGGCGATGGACAGGACCAAGATCCCGGCGACCGCCGGCACCATGGCCAGACCGGAGCGGGTGGCCGAGTAGCCCCGGACGGCCTGCAGGTACACCGGCAGGAAGATGATGGCTCCGAACATCGCGACGCCGGCGCAGAAACCGAAGAGGTTGCCGATCCGGAAGGTGGAGTTGCGGAAGAGCCGCAGCGGGATGATGGCCTCCTCGGCGCGGTTCTCGACCAGGACGAAGACACCGATCAGGACGACGGTCAGCGTCAGCAGCCCCAGCGCCCCTGCTTCGGTCCAGCCGTAGTTCTTGCCTCGCCAGTCGAGGTAGAGCAGCAGCGAGGCGACGGCGGCGACGATGGTCAGCGCACCGAGGTAGTCGATCTTGTGATCCCGCCGGACGACGGGCATTTTCAGGGCCACGGAGGTGATGAAGAGCGCAGCGATGCCGATCGGCAGGTTGACGTAGAAGATCCAGCGCCAGCCCGGGCCGTCGGTGAAGAAGCCGCCGAGCAGCGGGCCGGCGACGCTCGACACGCCGAACACCGCACCGAAGTAACCGCCGTAGCGGCCGCGTTCCCGGGGCGGGATGACATCGCCGATGATGCTCAGCGCAATCGCGAACAACCCGCCGCCGCCGATGCCCTGCAGGGCCCGAAAGCCAATCAGCTCGGTGATGTTTTGGCTGAAACCGCACAGTGCCGACCCGAGCAGGAAGATGCTGATCGCCACCTGGAAGATGAGCCGCCGACCGTACAGGTCGCTGATCTTGCCCCAGAGCGGGGTCATTGCGGTCGCGGTGAGCAGGTAGGCGGTGACCACCCACGACAGTTTGTCCAGGCCGCCGAGCTCGCTGGTGATCCGCGGTAGTGCCGTTCCGACGATGCTCTGGTCGAGGGCGGCCAGCAACATGCCCGACATCACACCGATCATCACGACCAGGATCTGCTTGTGTGAGAGGTAGGCCGGAGCTTGCTCGGGTCCGGGCTCGACAGCAGCTTGGTTGTCCGGCGTAGGGCCGGCTTGGTGGCTCATCTGTTCTCCATCACTCGGGGGGTGTCACCTGCGCTCGGCTGAGGCGATCTGTCTACGGAGCGGGCCAGTCGGGTGAGCAAGGTGGTCAGCGTCGCCCGGTCACGAGCGGACCAGCCAGCCATGCCCTCGGCGAGAGCCTCCGCGCGGGCTCCCATCGCCTCCTCGAGCAAGGCACGACCTTGATCGGTGATGTGCAGCCGGGAGACACGGCGATCGTCGGGATCTTCGGTCCGGGTGAGCAAGCCGGCGTCGTCGAGCTGCTTGACGTGCCGGCTCACGGTGGAGACGTCCAACCGGCTGGAACACGCCAGGTCCGACACCCGCAGTGGTGTCGACGCCCGGATGTGCCTCAGCAAGAACACGGTGGCCGGATCTTCGCGTTCACCCGCTCGGTGCTTCAGAGCGCCGATGAGGTCGAAGACCGCTTCCAACAGCTGTCGCGTCGGTTCCATCTCTTCAGCATGTGTATGCACCCTGCAACTATTGCACATGCAGGGATGCCGGCTTGTGCAGGGGTGAGCCGGACGGTAGGCAGGACACGTGCCGCTTGCCGACTGGTTCCTCAGCGCGGAAGAACGCGGCAACGACGCCACCGTCCTCGACGACCGGCATCGACCGGGCGAAGCCTGGTCGAACGGCAATCTGGTGCGCCCGCTCATCCACGGCGCGACGTACTTCACCGCACTGATCGAGGCCGTCGAGCAAATGCGCGCCTCGGACGTCCTGATGTTCGTCGACTGGCGCGGTGACCCCGACGAGCGGCTGACCGGCCCGCCGGCCAGCGAGGTGACGCGGGTGCTGAGCCGGGCGGCGGCCCGCGGCGTTGTCGTACGCGGGCTGATCTGGCGCTCCCACTGGGACAAACTGGCTTTCTCCGCCACCGAAAACCGGCACCTGGGTGAGGAGATCAACGAGGCGGGGGGCTGTTGCCTCCTCGACATGCGGGTCCGCACGGGTGGCTCGCACCACCAGAAGTTCGTCGTGCTGCGCCATCCCGGACGCGTCGAGCTCGACACCGCCTTTGTGGGGGGCATCGACCTCTGTCACAGCCGGCGGGACGACGCCGACCATCACGGCGACCCCCAACGCCAGCCGATGGCCAAGGTCTACGGCGAACGACCGCCCTGGCACGACGTGCAGCTGCACATCACCGGGCCTGCGGTCGCCGACGTGGAGACCGTGTTCCGCGAGCGCTGGGACGACCCGCAGCCGCTGAGCCGCGATCCGGTGCACATGCTCGCCGACCGGGTCCGCGGCGACGACCACAAGCGGGCTCCGCTACCCCCACCGCTGCCACCGCCGGCTCCGACCGGTCCGCACAGCGTTCAGTTGCTGCGCACGTACGGGCGACGGGTGGGCGGCTATCCCTTTGCGCCGCAAGGCGAACGCAGTGTCGCGCGTGGCTATCTGAAGGCCCTCGGCCGGGCCCGCGAGCTGATCTACGTCGAGGACCAGTATCTGTGGTCGCGGGACGTCGGTCGCCGAATTGCGAACGCTCTGCGCGCCAACCGCAGGCTGCACCTCATCGCCGTCGTCCCTCACCATCCCGATCAGGACGGCTCAGTGTCGCTGCCGCCGAACATCGTCGGGCGTCAGCTCGCGCTGTCGGTGATCCGGGCCGCCGCACCGGAGCGGGTCGCCGTGTACGGCATAGAGAACCATGCCGGCACGCCGGTCTACGTTCACGCCAAGGTCTGCATCATCGACGATCTGTGGGCGTCGGTCGGCTCGGACAACTTCAACCGCCGCTCCTGGACGCACGACTCGGAATTGACCGCGGCGGTCTGGGACACCAGGTCCGGGCGTGAAGGCTGCTACGCCCGTGAGTTCAGGATGGCCCTCGCCGGCGAGCACCTCGACAGCGAGACGCCCCCCAGCGACGCCGAGGCCATGTGCGAGGCGTTCGCCCGCTCCGCCAGCGCACTCCAGCAGTGGCACGACAGCGACCGGGTGGGACGACGACCGCCCGGCCGGCTTCGCCCGCTCGCCGACCCGTTTATGCCCCTGAGCACCCGGCTGTGGGCCGAGCCGTTGTATCGCAAGGTGTTGGACCCCGACGCCCGCCCGCTTTCCTGGCGGCTGCGCGGCACATACTGAAACAGACCCGGATTGACTTCCGTACCCACCAAGAGGCAGCCTGAAAGCAGAACTTTCCATCAGGGACCGCCTGGTGGGCGGGATGCCGGCGCCGAGGAGTAATGACATGCGGTTAAGGGTCGGGATCAGTGTTGGGCTGAGCCTGTTCATGGCGGGACTCGGGCTGGGTGGGAGCACCGTTGCGACCGCATCCGAGCAGGCAGCTGGATCAAGCAGCACGACGTGGGGCGTGCCCGGCGATATTGCCGTGCCAGCGGATTACAACAACGACGGTCGGGCTGACCTGGCGGTGTTCCGGCCCTCCAATGGCACCTGGTACGTGCTGGGTGTGGCGAACACCCAGTTCGGCGCCTCGACCGACATCCCGGTCCCGGCGGACTACAACGGCGATGGCCAGACGGATCTCGCCGTCTTCCGCCCGTCGACGGGCACGTGGTACGTCCGCGGTGCGGCGCCGATCCGGTTCGGCGCAGCGACCGACATACCGGTCCCGCGCGACTACAACGGCGACCACCGGGCCGACATCGCCGTCTTCCGGCCCTCCAACGGCACCTGGTACATCCGCGGTGCCGCGGCCATCCCCTTCGGTGCGTCGACCGACAAGCTGGTGCCGAACGACTACAACGGCGACCACCGGGCCGACATCGCCGTCTTCCGGCCCTCCAACGGCACCTGGTACGCCCGCGGGCAGGCCGCCATTCAATTCGGTGCCCCGACCGACGTCCCGGTGCCCGCATTCTATTTCGCGGACAAGCATGCCGACCTCGCTGTATTCCGCCCCTCCACCGGCACCTGGTACATCCGCGGTGCCAGCAGTTTTCTATTTGGGGTGAGGGGTGACATCCCGGTCCCCCGTGACTACAACGGCGACCACCGGTCCGACCCCGCCGTGTTCCGGCCCTCCACCGGCACCTGGTACATCCGGGACTGAGTGCAGGCTCGTCGCGGGCACAGGGCTGCGTCCCGTGCGCCTTATCGTTGGGCCCAGCCCGCTCGGGTGAGGCGGTCGAACAGTTCGAGATTTGCATTGGTCTCGGCGAGGTCGAAGGCCTCCGCGTCGTATTCGCCGCCGACCCAGCGCAGCAATTCGTCGTGTTCTTCGTGGCTAGGGTCGACCAGCACCTCGAGCAGGTGCTCGTAGCCCGGCGCGCCGCCACAGTCTTCGGGCGGGCATGACCGCGCCCCGTCGATGAGATGTGGAGCACCCGAACGAATGCTGGCTATGGCACCGTCAGCTCCACCGCTTGCTCGGCCTCGCGCCGCGGCGGCTCCGGGGTCGCTATGCCCGTCGCCGGCGCCGCTCGTCCCAGCAGGGCCGCACGGGCCAGCCTCATGGCGCCCGGCGACGGTGACAGGTCTGGCGCATTCCACCGGGCCCGTTCGGGCAGCAACCCCAGCCGGCGAAACGCCGCCCACGTGTCGCGGGCAGTGAGAAATGCGGAGCCAGGGCTCAACGCCTGCCACGTGCCACGCTCGGCCCAGCCGAGCACGGTCATGCCCTGGGCCAGCAGCGCGTCATCCCGGGCCCGGCCCGCCGCGACGGTCAGCAGGTAGAGCAGGCCGGCGTGCCGTTCAGGCTCCGAGCGCGCATCAGGTAACCGCTCGGCCAGGTGCCACCACAGCCCGTCGGGGTCGTCAATCAATCCGCGACCGACCTTCGTGACGAGCAGTTGCCCGTGGTTCTTGCGGAGCAGCCCGAACCGTTGCGCCGACTCCCTCAGCTCCAGCACCGGTATTGTCAGGTCCTCGCGGTTGCCCTTCCCGATCCAGTCGTCGCGCCAGCCCAGCTCGGTCATCGCCTCGCTCACCACCGCAGGCGGCAGGTAGCCGGCCTGCGTCAACCGCACCCCGTCCGCTACCCGAGTGAGCAACCATCGATACGGCTGGACCACGTCAGTCGGGTTCGGCTCCGACTCGACAGCGCGATCCAGGTGCGCATCATCGATCAGCCGCAGCAACGGCAACGACCGTGCGCGACGAAACCGCTCGACTACCTCAGCCAACTCGTCATCCACCGGCTGAGCTCACCATGCCGCCGGCCCGTCGCCCAGCCCGGTCCTGGGCTGTGATCCGCCCGTCACCGGCCATCGGGGTCGCGAAGGACTGCCGAGCGGCCGCTCCGGGACCAGGGCGCGTGATGGCGCCTCTCATCCACCGCGGCGGCCGGCGCGAGCGGCAAAGTCGTCGATCGCATCGAGCACCTCTCGAGCCTGCCACATCCGATTGCGGGCGAAGCCCGTGAATTCTTCGAGAATGCCGGCCTCGGCGAGCGGCACGATAGCGCGCTGCGCGTTCGGTGATGAGACATCGAGCTCCCGCGCAACCATTGCCGCGTCGATGACTGGCTGGCGAACAAGGACATCGGCCAGCTGCCAGGCGCCCGCGCCGCGGCGCGCTTTGATCTTGCCGTCCCAACCTTGCCGGACCGCCCGCAGGCCGTTGACCAGCTGGCGTCCGTTGGTCACCGCCGCGAACGAAGCGTTGGCAAGCCTTTCGACGATCTGCGCCGGGTCGCCCCCCCGGTATGCGGTCAGCGCGTCGAAGTACCCACCGGTGTCAGTGAGGAGTCCGGCCGAAACCGGCACGGTGACATTGCGGGTGAGTCCGTGCCCGCGGAGCATCGCGTGGATGAGCGCGCGACCCGTGCGCCCGTTTCCGTCGAGGAACGGGTGGATGGTCTCAAACTGCGCATGCGCCACGGCGGCCTGGCTCAGCAGTGGCAGATCGGTACGTCTGGTGAACCGCACCAGGTCGGCGATCAGGACCGGTACATGCTCGTGATGGGGCGGCACGAACTCGGCCCCGTGCGGGCCGAACGAGTCGCCGCCGATCCAGACCTGCTCGTCGCGCCACCGTCCAGCGATATCCGGCTGAACGCTCGCGAGGAGGGCCGCATGCATGGCAATGATGGCGTCAGCGTCGAGCCGACCGGCGAGCTCAAAGGCCGCGACCATTGCCGCGACGTTTCCGACGATCTCCGTCGCGTTCCGCTTGTCCCTGCTGCCGAGCTCGGCGAGCGCAATGGCCTTTGCGCCCGAGGTAAGGTTCTCGATCTTCGACGAGGAGGCCGACTCCGAGCGCAGCAGTACCGATGCGAAGGGTGCGACCTCGGCGCCGAGTTCGGCGTCGAAGCGCGTGATCTCGAGGGATGCGTCCTCGGCCACAGTTGCCGTTTCGCTCGGGAGCCGGAGTGCCTGACCGGCGATGTGTGGAACGACTGCGGCCCGATACGGACCGAAATGACGTTGCCGAATCCGGGCGGAGACAAGATCCGGCGAGATCTTCGGTGTCCAAACGCGCTGTTCCGAGCTGAGCTGCGGCCACACACCTGAAACCACGTATCGAGTCTACGCTCAGATACGGACTAAGTGAAACTAGGCAGCCTATTTCGCTTAAGAGGTCTGCCGTCGCCCTCGGGGCGAGCGGACTTGGCGTCGCTGGCTACCAAAGCCACCTCTGGATGATCTTGGACGTGCCATCGACCCTGCTCACAAGGGTGGAGCTGAGGGGACTCGAACCCCTGACCCCCACACTGCCGGTGTGGAGCGGGCGTCGACGTGAATTCAGGCTCACTCATCGCTTGAATGCGCGATTTATGCCCTCTCACCTGCGTGTTTACCTGTGTGGGGATGGTCCTGTTATCTCTCTCGGTTCCCTCACTTAGCCTCAACTGGTGTGAGTTCTGCGGACGCAGTGTGGACACAGATGGCTGGCCCGAGCGACTACGGAGAGCCCGATGACCTGGAGGAAGACCCGGACCACCAGCTCGGGCAAGGTTCGTCACACCGGGCTGTACCGAGACCCGGACGGCAACGAACGGAGCGCCGGCACCTTCAGCAGGGCCAAAGACGCCGACGCGGCCGCGGCCGCTCAGGAAGCGCTCGTGAAGACCGGCCAATGGGTGGATCCAGACCTGGTCATCGAGGCAAAGCCCACACCAACGTTCCGGTGGTACGTAGAGAACGCTTGGTGGCCGAATCGACGACTGGAACTGAGCACGCGGGCTACCTACGACCAGATGCTGCGGCTCTACCTGCTCCCGCGGTTCGGTGAAACGCTCCTCCCCGACATCGTCCGGTCGGATGTTCAGAGCTGGCTCACCGTCCTCGAAGGACGACAAGAAGCTGAAGCCGTACTACGTGGCTCAGTGCTACAAGCTGCTGCAGACTATTCTCGCGGCGAAGACTGGAGTCAGTGCCGTTCGCGATAGCTGTCTCGCGCACAACCCCTGCGCGGGGGTCGATCTCGACACCATCCCTCGGCGACGGGTCAACGTCATCACGCCAGTCGCCAGCGACGCGATCATCGAGGCGGACCATCGGCCTCGGGCCGAACGTGGTAGCGCTTCTGCAGGACCTGATTGAGGCAAGGTCCATCGCCCTCGACGGCTTCATCTTCCTGACGGAGGAGGGCAACCACATCTCCCGCTCCGTGTATAACAAGGCATGGCAGCACGCGTTGACGCAGATCGGCCTCCGCGGCGTCCGGCCCTACGACCTTCGTGCCAGCAACATCTCGTGGATGCATGCGGGAGGCGCAAATCTCCCCACAATCATGGCGAGGGCCGGCCACGTCCGCATCGACACCACACGGCGCTACACAGCGGCACTCCCTGACTCCGACAAACGCGCCCAGGCGGCGCTACGGGCGGTCCGGAAGCGCTACAAGGCGGCGTGACCTCCTACCCCCAGAGGGCTTCGGCCTTGCCAGATCCAGTTCACCGTCGATGATCGCGCGAATCGTGCTGACCTTGATGCGCACGGACGTGCCCACGCTGACGGAGGGGAGATCGCCATCGTGCGCGTGACGGTAGATGAACTGCGCACTGACCCTGAGCGCCTGAGCGGCCTCCTCAACGGTCAAGAGCTCCTCCAGGCCAACTGGTCGCACGCCCGGACCAGATACCCGCGTCTTGGCCGCCTGCTCGGCCTATCTGGCCAGTGCCACTACTCGGCCTCCTGGGATGGGTTGAGAAGCATCACGGGTAAGCGTCGCCATAGTGGATGTCGAACCCCGGGCTCCCTGTCCTACGTAGGTGCGGAGGCACCCGCTCACGTGACCGGACCCGGCAGGGCCAGCGCCGTCATCCCTGGGAGGCCTACACTAGTGTCGCGTGTCATAAATGACTTTACGGTTGATCTTTGAAATCATGACGTATGTCGATTCGAGTTGCGCCGCTGGTCTTACGGGAGGCTGACCGCCGGACGCTGGCGGGCTGGGTGCGAGCG
>JAABUL010001926.1_pt1 | contig 36767 bp, 33 predicted proteins | sample 5559151 | NCBI WGS metagenome assembly JAABUL01 (sample SAMN10711876, study PRJNA513368) | rock metagenome | isolation source: Antarctica rocks | place: Antarctica: Victoria Land, Pudding Butte sud | reverse complement strand
ATTAAACTCAAGACTCTTCCCACCACTCTGAAAGGTACTTATGATGATGCCATGGAGAGGATTGAGAATCAGGGGCCAGACCATAGACGTATCGCACTCAAAGCCATGGCATGGGTGTGCTATGCGTTCCGAGCTTTGTCACTGAAAGAGCTTCAACATGCGCTCGCAGTCGAGCCAGGCGATACGATGTGAGATGAAGATTTGGTGATGGACGCCCAGAGTATCACGTCTCTGTGTGCTGGCCTTGTCGTCGTGGATCAGCGGACCAACGTTGTGAACTTGGTACACTACAGCACCAGGAGTTATTTTGGTGATATTCGACATATTCAATTCCGCGAATTTCACGCGAAGATTACGCTTGTCTGCGCAACATATCTTACTCTGGATTTTTTGAAAGGGGTAAAAATCTGGGAAATAGTTCAAGATTATCCCTTAGCGTGCTATGCAGCGCAATTCATGGGTGATCATGCACGCAATAGCCCCGAAGAATCCTTGGAGCCATCCATCCTGAACATGATTTGTAATCTTCTTTCTCATCCTGATAAGCGAAAGCCACTTTTATCCCTACTAGATGGTTTAGACCTCATTCAGGCTGGCTTCTACTCAAAGGGAAAACCAATGACAAGAGAAAACACGGAAGCTGTGATAGATGCGTACGTCGAGACAGAGATGCCTGCCCTATTCGACAGTGTGCTCGAAATCGAGCATGCAGATACCTCATCCACCATAAGTTCGCGAACCATCACAGGAACTGATACTGACATTTTGATTGGCGATCGAGCCAAGGATGAAGAGATTTGGGAGACCAAGATCAAAACCAGCAGGATTCCCAAAATCACAGCTCTTCATTTGGCCGCTTCAATGGGGCTTGCAAAGATAGCGTCTTTGCTATTGAAAGAGACTACGAATATCGACGCGGTTGATGAAACTGGAAAGACGGCGCTCGTGTTGGCTCTGGAACGAGGCCTCGAAAAAGCTGTTGAGTTTCTCCTCAACAGTGGCGCGTGCGTTGATTTGCGGCATGAACATGGGCGAGGAGTACTCTTACTTATAACAGAGCGTGGTTGGTACAATGCTGGCAATACCATTATAGAAAATGCTCGTCTTACAGCCGAGGAAGAAGCGCACGGGCGGGCACAAGATCGCATATATTTCCTCCTTGCTGCGTACGAAGATAATATTGACGAGTCGACGGTCCTTGGGACCGGGGACGAACTACAATTGAGATCCATGGATCGCGACATCGGTGCAGCAGCTTTATTTCTTGCCGTCGAAAAAGGATTCGGACAGATGGTCGAGACTCTCCTATCTCTCGGCATCGACGTAAACTCCAAAGATGATCTCGGGCAGACAGCTTTGCATCGTGCTACCCATCGTAAAGACGAGAAGATGGTGAGGTCATTGCTAAAGATAGGGGCCGATGTCGAGTGCAAGGACGACGATGATCGTACACCATGGAGTGCGAATTTGCGTTGCAATAACCCAGATATCCTGCAAATCTTGCTGGACGCTGGTGCTAACCCGAGCACTTGCGGCCAGCAAGGGGTAAGTGAGCTCTATACGGCAGCGAAAGACGGAGACACCGAAATCGTCAAGTATATGCTCAAGAGCGGTACTTACCCGTCTATACAGACCCAGTACGGATGGACGCCTCTACATTGGGCGGCCTCTTATGGGCATGTTGATTGTGTGAAGCTATTACTCGAAGCTGGTGCGGAGCCTAATACTGTCTCCGATCAAAGAGTGACGCCACTTGATCTAGCTACCCAGGCGGACCAGAACATTGTGATTGAACTATTACACCAGGCGGGCGCGATACTGTACGAAGATACTGAAGCCATTGCCAAGCACAAAGTTGATGAATTTGAGAAAGACCGGGAGTGGGATGCGACGAATCCGCCAGACCGAGATGAAACATCTCTGGTATCTTTGGACGAAGGCAAGCTCGGTGCTGACGTAAAAAGGTTGCGTCTATATTACGATAAGCCTCTGGCACGTACATTGTTAAAGCCTACCGCTGTTGGGCGATACGTGTATCCGAGCGGCACCACTGGCCCTGTGAATGATATTTACGAGGTTTCGCATCTCCTCGAATCATCATCCGCCTCAATCAATGTCAGGCGTTCCAAAACTCGTGCTGAAATGTGGGAGTACTTACGGTCCGAGAGCAATTTCGACGCAGATGACATGTTGTATGAAATCATCAAGATCAAAGCTGACTACCAAGAATTCGAGCTGTCCGGCCGCCAGCAGGACCCTTTCACTGGTACCATGATAATGCACAAAGACTGGACGGGCGGCTGGAGAGTACGCCATTATGTAGATGGTAACTCGAAGCCTTATCTCCTCCGCACAACGCCCGAATGGTCGAAAAACAAAGAAGGAGACAGTCGTTGGATGCTTGAGGACGGTGTTTTGCAGGCCAGGAGCGGATGGGATGATGCCACCCCATGGATTTGCATTGAGCTGAGCATTGATCGCCAGATGCAGGATTTGATTGTTACTTGCTGGATTGTCAAGTTATGGTCGGAGACGGCGGCGTTGCAGAGGCGTGATTAATGGATGACGAACTAGAAGGAATTGATTCCCTTCATTACAATGAGAGTAGGGTATTGTGCACTTATGCTCAGCGACAAAAGATGACTTGTACAATCATAGCGCATGTAAAGTACGGATGAGATATGACAAGTTACTTTTCTAGATGCACGTTGAGGATGTGCATCAATCAATATCCTTCTAAGCCGAGCGCCCGTGATGGTTCCAGAAGAGCCATTCTCGGCAGACAAAGTCTCAAAGTCAGATTGAAGCACCCCGGATGCTGTGGGATGGCACGCTCCAGGGCTCATTGGGGGCCACCGGCTCAGGGAGTCTGGGGCTGTTTAGTGTGGGCTCGACCAAGCCCCGGGTTCTCTGGAGCTGACACTTGCGCAGATCAGCCCCGGGAGCCTGGGGCCTGGATGTGCCGCTAGGCCTGGGTTTCCGGATTTACAGATGATTCTACATTTGGTGGGCTTCTAGCGTATAACCCTGGGAAGAAGATGACTTGGGGAGAAAGGAACGTACAAAGCTTATAGGAACGCTCGATTAAAGGTCCAGCCGAGGGGCAGCGGACTCTGGCACCGATTCTCGGCCAGTACTTTTTCCCCCCACCTATCCTCCTGCAGCAACATCAACAATGTAGTATGAAGCTATGGAGACCCTGATGGGGTCTCTTGACTAACATTCAATCTCCTCTAAGACTTGAAAGCATGGCATTGTCTCTTGCAGGCAAAACCGCGATCGTCACTGGAGCCGGCTCGGGTATCTACGCCTCCGTAACCAAGTGACTTCAAATATTGAGAAATCGAGCAGGAATCAACTTCGCCTTCGCCAAATCCCTCCTTGCGAAACGATGCAATGTCCTCTTCGCCGATCTTGCTCTCCGCCCCGAAGCACAGGAGCTCGTCGCAAATTATGCCATCCAATCCCAGTCCCCCGCCACAGCAGTCTTTCAGCAAACGGACGTTCGAGAATGGCAGCAATTAGAGCGCATGTTTGATGTCGCGAAGGCGAAGTTTGGAGACGTCGACATGGTCTGCCCAGGTGCAGGCGTATGGGAGCCGGTGAGCTGCTGATCCCTTGACTACCTACCATGATCGGCTTTTCTGACAATTTGGAAAGCCTTTCTCAAGCTTTTGGTACCCACCCGGCTCTCCGCCTTCGAGAGATGTGAAAACATCTTCCCGCTACGCCAGCGTCGATATCCTCCTCACCCATCCTATCCGCACCACTCAGCTCGCTCTCCAGCACTTCCTCGCCTCGCGCAAAGAAAAGGGCACCGCCTCCCCCAAATCTGTGATACATGTCTCCAGCATAGCAGGCCAAGTCACCCCATTCCACGCTCCAATCTACAATGCCGCCAAACACGGCATCAATGGTTTTGTGCGCTCTCTTGCTCTCTTGGACGAAAGACTAGGGATCAGAGTGACCGCAGTAGCACCAGGCTTGATCAGAACTCCCATGTGGACAGAAGATCCTGAGAAACTCAGACTCATATCTCAGGATCATGAATGGGTGACGGCTGAGGACGTTGCGAATGTCATGACCTCTCTCGTTGAGAATGAGAGTGTCGAAGTAGGTGCATCTGGTGCAAGACGGATAGGAAGTGATGTTGGTGGTTTGGGGACGGGCGATTCGCGAGAGGGAACGAAGGCTGTCGAGGTCAAAGGGGGTATGATTGTGGAAGTTGCGAATGGAAAAACTAGGGTTGTGGAGCAATTCAATGATCCGGGGCCGAGTGGAGAGGGAAACACGTTGAGCAATATAGGGGTGGCATATGAAGAGATATTTGTGAGACTGGAAGGTGGTGTGTGGGGTGGCGAATGATGAGGGAAAAGGTAAGAGCAGTACGTCAAATCATCTAGGGAGGACGTGGGATAGACGGACTTCCAGGATTTTTGAAAAGTAGATAGTCGCCGATATCAGCTGCCAATCTTGTGAAGCATATGTTGTCACTCCTGTGTGTGGTAAAGATCCCGGAGAGCATCAGTGAAATCCGCTAAGTAAGGGGTCATCGTCAGTGTCACTTAGTGGCCCATGTCAGACAACGCCCTGCCTCTAGTATGCCTGCTGGAGCATCTTAGGAGCTGGTCAAACGGGGATATACAGTTTGGTACTAATATAGGAAGCCTTATGATTTACATCAGCAAATCGAACGAGATTCTTACTGTAGAAAGTCGAATGACTTCCTGCCACTGCTTGTACGCTACAAAACCCATGACTCTTCTCGGCCTAGACAATTCTAGAGAGGAGATATTCTAGACCGTAGTATCGATCTTGTACTTTGGAAGGGCAATGCAAGGGTTTTGCATCTGCGCAATAATGAACAGTGGCTCTTGAGCTCTGGACATACACAACATACACACCAACAATCAGGTCGAGGGGCATCCTGTTCTCCATTTTGTACCGAGGACTAATGACCGAGACCCTATTGCTATCTTGAGTCCTAGACGCTGAGCGTCCGACACGGAGGGCATAGCGTAAATAATTGCGAACGATCATCCACAGTCTCATATACCAGTCGAGCAGACGTTGAAGTATATGGCTGTGTCAGGACATGAGTTACAAAAGCGTTGAGTGCAGGAGATTGTGGGAGAATAGGTAAGTAACGATGGTGTATGGTACAAGGTTTAATGATGCAGCGTCGTGGACTAGAGCTCAACCTGGCTTCTTAATCGAAAATGGAGATGCTCAATAATGTACAGAAGCCTGCAAAACGGTACATGTTCGATATTTGAAGGTGCTCTAGAATCATTTCTTCTTCGTAGAGCCAGTCCAATTTGTAGATAGAATGCTCGACAATGTGTGGATGATAGCACATGCAACATGGGAATTAGTACCAGGAGCAATAGGAAGCCAACTTATTACATCGATGCATGGATAAGTCATTTGATGAATGTAGGAAAAGACAACAGACAATAGACACGGCAACCAGTAAGGGAGCCGCAGGTTTTGCTCTTGTACAAGTGTTGAGATCTGGGTAGAGGTGGCATGCTGAAGACAAAATCCTAAGCAAAAGTTTGAGGCGGCTATCTACAATGCCGAGAAGATCCTCAGCACGGTTCGTCAGAGGCGTGAAAGTAGGTCTTTCGACATGCTTCAGATGTGAGAACGTAGATTGCCTTATAATGTTGATTTATGGATAATCGAGTCATATGCAGATAATTGTAGAGTGCCGAAGTTCTGGATGGAGGAGATGTATTAGCGGATGGTGTGCATGTCCACGATGGGTGTGCTGCACGAGGGTGGTTGATCTGAGCGTCGACTCAGGGAGGTTTATAGAAGAAGACAAGAGGTCATCAAGACTCGATCCGCTCGTGAAGAGAGCGACGGCTGAACAGAAGAGAATGTCGCGCAACTTTTCAACAAAATATGTTCATCCCTTCCCATACTAGCAGCATTCCCTAAAGTCGAAGAAAGTAATATACCACGATATACAACATGGAGACATTGAATAAGAGTTTCTTCATAGCCAAAGCCGTATGTACGCACGACAAGCGACAAGAAGAGGATATACTTGTGATATGCGCTACCTCCTAGATATAATAGTAGGGCCTCACGCCTACCTAGAGCTCACACCCCATGGAAAGTGAATCCTTCTAGGCTAGTCCCAGGCTAACAACGCCTGCCGTTTGTCTGGAACCTACCTTAAGGGTCCAGGCCTAGTTCTACTAGTACTAGGTAGTACCGAGCGGATCGCGTTCCGCTGCTGGCCATGTGGGTGGCTGACTGACTTCCACAAGGACTGCAGTCTTCACGGCCGAGATGCCAATGTCGGGATCTGTTGGAGGACGTGCAGATATGACCTCCCTGTCTACTTTGAAACCCTGGTTTCCTTCTCCTATCTATGCGTATATATCAATATATATGGCCACCATCAACAAAATGATCGTCTAATCACGCCCTCCGGGCCAAAGTGATTGCTTCCCCGCATCTGCCTTGGCTTGGATCGCCAGCCCAAAAGTCCCCTCGGGATACCTTAGCTATAAGCATGTCTTCGCTCTAGCTTCTCATGTCTTTCATTATCAAAAGGTACCTCTCAGCGTCGCTGTAGAGCTGAACATTCAGTCGCTATGGTTTTCATTCCTCCACCATGGGTGCCGGGACTGCCCTTCGATCCGCCGGACTCCATCCCGATCTCTGAGTTCATGCTGAACGATGAGTATGGCCGTCACCCTCTGCATCACGCAAGGGCACCGTTCACTTGCGGTCTGAGTGGAGGAGAGTATTCGGCGCTGCAAGTGCGTGATCGAGTAGAGAAGCTGGCAAGAGCATTGTCGAAAGAGCTTGGATGGAAGCCAAACCAGGGCACAGAATGGGATAAAGTCATTGGTGTTTTCAGTCTGAATGCCGTGAGGGCTCCCTTCATAATAGCACTCTGAGATCACGGGCTGACTTAAGGGTACGAGGAAAGATTGATATCATACCGCTGTCATGGGCCATCCACAGCTTGTCAGGCATCTCTTCTCCAGCCAACGCGGCCTACGGACAGGCCGAGCTCGTGCATCAGCTGAAGTCCTCCGGCTCCAAAGCTTTGTTTACGTGCCTACCGCTGTTGCCATTGGCCTTGGAAGCTGCAGCCCAATCGGGAATCGCGAAGAAACATGTCTACCTGCTGACTCTGCCCAAGGAGGCCACTGGGGGTCTAATCTCACCACCGGACTTCGAGACTGTGGATCAGTTGATTGAAGATGGAGCCAGTCTACCGCCACTGGAGAAATTGAAGTGGGAGAAAGGTCAAGGAGCTCGGCAAACAGCTTTCCTCTGCTATAGCAGCGGTACATCAGGATTGCCTAAAGGTGTCATGATTTCCCACCGCAACGTCATCTCCAATACACTCCAAATCGCAACCTTTGAGAAGCCGGACCGAGATTCGAAGCAAGAACTAGGCAGTAAATATAGCGCTACAGAGGTAGCTTTGGGTCTTTTACCACAAAGTCATATTTACTCCTTGGTTGTCATTTGTCATGCAACAACTTATAGAGGTGATCAAGTGATCATTCTTCCTAAATTCGAGATGGGCTCCTTCCTCAACGCTATCCAGCGATTCAGAATCAATACGCTTTTTCTTGTGAGCCAACTACTCCACCTCCCGTTGCCCAAACCCGGTTATACCTATTCCTCTGAAGAAGTGACCGAGATTATAGCAATCGTTTGGCGGACGCGGATACTGATCTCTCCAATACACAGGTCCCGCCCATTATTATCGCTATGGCCAAGAATAAATCCTTACTTGACAAGTTCAATCTCGACTCGGTGCATGTAATTTTCACTGGCGCGGCTCCTCTAGGTGAAGAGACATCGCTTGAGTTACAGTCTCAGCATCCTCAATGGGCCATTAGACAAGGTTATGGTAAGTACCTTGGCATTGTCTCTATCTGCACTTTCAATTAATCTTTAACACAGGCTTGACCGAGACAAGCACTGTCGTTCTATCTACTCCGACCCACGATATCTGGCTTGGTTCCTGCGGTTCTTTGCTCCCATCATGCAAAGCCAAGATTGTTTCCATTGAGGGCAATGAGATCACAGGTTATGACCAACCGGGCGAACTGGTCATCAAGTCACCTAGTGTTGTCCTCGGGTATCTCAACAACGACCAGGCGAACAAGGAGACGTTCCAGGATGGCTGGATGAGGACTGGAGACGAAGCTATTGTCAGAAAAGGACCCAATGGGAACGACCACTTCTTCATTGTAGACAGAATCAAGGAGCTGATTAAGGTCAAGGTACACGTGGTCTATAATATTCTATTTCGAACATATGAGCTAACCGTGTACCAAAGGGCCTACAAGTTGCACCTGCTGAGCTCGAAGCCCATGTACTCACCCATTCGGCTGTCGCGGATTGCTGCGTCATACCTGTCCCTGACGATGCTGCCGGAGAGCTACCTAAGGCTTACGTGGTGAAGTCGTCGTCTGTCGGGCTCGAGGACAAGGACCGTATGATCGCTCGAGATATTCAGAAACATGTGGAGCAGCATAAGGCCCGCCACAAATGGCTACGCGGTGGCGTTGCATTCGTCGACAGCATCCCCAAGAGCCCCTCTGGCAAGATCCTGCGTCGATTATTGAGGGATCAGGAAAGGGAAGCCAGGAGACAGAAGAGGGCTAAACTTTAAACCTCATGTCCCGATTGTTAGAAGCGTGCATTCATCATTGGCAAACCATTCACCGAAACGTCGTCCGCATGGCATCTGTTTTCTGCATCTATCACACCTCATGAATTCAAACAAACTGCAATTTTGTTTCAGTTCCAAGACTCAATGCACCCTTCAAGTTGGAGGCTGGTTCGTAGCGCTAGGATACGCCGTACTAGGAGGATAGAGCCTTTGATGACCGCACTAGGCTTCGCACATCGCAGATCGCCACGAGGTGCAATCATAATGACAGCAGCAGTGATAGGAGCCCTGGCTGACTAGACTGGTGGCCCCTGATTAGATAGCCAGATTAGGACTAGCTAAAGGGTTAATGAAGCGAAAGTTACAAATGATATCCCCAGAATTTCTCGCGAACCGGCCGTTGTATTTATAAGCATGTTCCTGACTCCGATGAACCTACCATGCTCCCTTTCTCTAATAGACCTAAGCCAGAAATCTCCAGCTGCCGGGTAATGCTATAGCAGCTCCTCAGACCTCCCAAACGTCTCGACTATACTCACGATTCCCATCATGGATCCCGCCCAATCCCACGAGGACGAAGAATCTCTCGAAGATGATGGCGCTCTCCTCGACCTCGCCGAAGCCGCTGAGGAAGTCTCGGACGACCATGATCATCCCATGGACTCAGATCCGGAAGATGACGCCGGCGAAATCGATATACAGCTGCAGAACGACTCCTCCGCTCACTTCGATCTGCATAACGACTCCATCTTCGCGATAGCGCAACATCCCCTCAACCCCTCCATAATAGCGACCGGTGGGGGCGACGATACCACCTACGTCTTTTCAACCGATCCCCCATCACCGCCCCTCCCTGCATCCTACGAATCGAATCCCGAGCCTGGTCGAGCCTCTCTACAACCTTTAGCAAAAGTCACAGGCCATACGGACAGTATAAGCGCGCTCGCATTCACTCTACCAAACGGCGACTACCTCCTCTCAGGTGGCCTTGATAGCCGTCTTCGCGCCCACTCTACCAAAGTACAATCGTACCCTCTTGTTGCCGAAGCGCAGGAAGATACGGGTGACATCAACTTTCTCTCGCCGTGCCCACATCCCTCATATTCCAACACGTTCGCGCTAGGCGGTTCCAATGGTAGTGTATGGGTCTACACAGTCGACGCAGCGGATCATGCGGCGCCGTTACAGATATTACAGACATACTTCCTACATGGATCGTCTTGTACAGCTGGCGCTTGGACTCCGGATGGGAACTTACTAGCAACTGTCAGTGAGGACGGAAGCTTCTATGTCTGGGACGTCTTTGGGGAAGCTTCTGCTGGCGGGATAGCGGGAAGTGCGGGCAGTCAGGCTGTTGTAAGCTTGACGACCGAAGATCAGCGATTTGCCGTCGAGGGAGGCCTGTTCAGCGTCGCCATTGCTCCAGGAGGAGCCTTCGCTGTTGTAGGTGGAGCGGAAGGTATGTTGAGAGTCATTGGGCTACCTAGGTTGGCCACCACGGCGGAGTCCGCTACGAAAAGCATGAAAGGCGGAGGTTCGAAGAATAAGAGCGGTGGGGGAGAGAAAGCTGGGGTACCAGGAGCTGCAAGTTCAGGGCAGGCGAGGCAGATACTGGAGAGTTTGACCGTACAAGATGGTAATATTGAGACGCTAGCGTTCAGTGCGCCGCCACTCACACTGTTGGCTGCTGGTAGCACGGATGGTTCTATTGCGCTATTAGATACAGCCCGCCGTTTTGCTGTTCGGAGACTCATCCGGGAAGCTCATGAAGAGCAAGCGGTGGTGAAAGTCGAGTTCGCCCCGAGCCCCAATGGGCATTTGCTTACGAGCTGTGGCCTTGATGGCGTGGTAAGGCGATGGGACACCAGAGGAGGAACGGCAGCAAGTGGGCAGGGGCTTCTGCAGGAGTGGCAGGGGCATGCGGGAGGGGAAACAGGAGGTGTGATGGGCTTTGTGCAGGGAGGTGGGAAGAGGATCGTGACGGCTGGGGATGACTCAGTAAGCTTGGTGTTTGAGACCACTTGATGATTTTCATGAAGAAAAGGAAGATGCATAGCGTTGGCGCAATGAAGGGACGATTTGGAATAGATATTGCATGGCCCTGCTCTGGCTCGAGGGACATATTATGGAAAGCTGCTCTGCATGGGTGAATATCACCATTCTGTCCAAGCTATACAAATTTCAAGCAAAGTCCTATCTGGAGGACATATAAAATTACCGTCTGGAATCTCATTCGATCATCTGCAATCCGAGGTGGCCAAGAAACCAACCAATCAACTCCCCCCAGCCACCTCCGCCCTTCCCCAACGTCACCTCCTCGACACGCCCACTCGCAACACGCCCCCCTCCTCACCGCTCCCAAACTCAGGTACCAACGCCTCTACAGCCTCGCTCACAGCGGTTTCGCCTCACACAGCAGGGCCCACATGCTCAAAGCATGCCCAAACGCTCCGAAACGACGTGCTACGCCAAAGGGGAAATGAGAGAAAAGAGGCAGTACAAGCGGAGTGACGCATGACGGACGTTGCGATGATGAAATCTCTCAAAGTTACGTCTACCGGGTTCGGTGACTCAGGCAGCCGTTGTGGCCTGAATTGCCTTCTTTGCGAAGATTTGGGGGGGTCATCGAATCGGATTTCGACGCATGGCCTGGATCGGAGGGTGCTTCACTTCGACGTGGCTTTGATGGGGGGGGGGGGCGAAGGGGGCGAAGGGGGGGAGGTGATGTGAATGATTGGGCTTTGGGGGGTTGAGGGGGGCTCGTTCGCATTTGGTTCGCATTTTGGAGAAGTGGAATATCTGATCCTTTTCATTCAAGGTTTAGACGATGGTTCAGTGCGAATGAAGGTAGGTTGGATGTTTCTTGGGTTGATTGTATGTTTTGACGTTTAATTTGTCTATTGGGAAAAGAAATCGTGATGTAAGAGTACTTGATGTAACGAAGGTGTTCTTCCTCCTCGTCTCCATTTCATATGAAAATTTACAAATTGGTCCAAACGCTAGGGAATTGTTGGTGTAGGTATAAAGGCCGTTAGACATGCTGTGAAGCGCCGGCGATTGCTCGCATCTATTATTCTCCTTTCATGCTGCTATACAGATATCAGCAACGCTAAATGGGCAATGCGAGAACGCGGTGAATTTGATGGGGTGGTGTGACTGGCGAATTGGAGATCGATGAAATGAGGTGCAGAGGGTGGAGCAGGTCTGGACAGTCTGTGGTCCCACGGATGGTGACTAAATCGCACATGTGAGCAGCGGGACTAAGATTTTCCAGGAACAACTCACTATTGCCCTCTAAGTTTATCTTGGAGCCCTTGCTTAAGTCATGAAAGGAAGAACCCAGAGACAGGACCTCGACTGCCTCCCTCCGGCTTCTATGGCATTGTTTTGGCGTATCCATCTCGACGGCGCTGGCAGTCGATGTTGGTGCAATGCGTGTCAAGCTTGATTGACAGTGGGCCTGAACGTTTGCACCAGCCGCACGACCATCTGCGGTGTACAGGTTCTGGTGCACGATGACGAGGAGGAGGAGGATAGTGAGGTAGGTCTGCAGTGCGGCCGGACATGATTGCTTAGTCTGTCTCGTAGACAAAGAAATCGACAGCGACAAGGTGGATGATTGAACGTAGTCGACTCTTCGTTCGCTGATGAAGTGCAAAGTTGAGGGGTGGTGTGTACGTCTTGGGGACCGGGGTAAGACTTAGTCTCTCAGTGTATGTTTTGCTTCGATGCTTTGCTTAATTTCGTGAAGGAACTGTTTGTTTGAATGTTTGACAACTGACTGCCGGCCTCTCTTATAAGGGACAGATCAAGCAGGCAAGGGTCACGAAATTGTGAAGCGCTTTGAGCGAGACTTACCGGGTCTCCATACACGGTGATGAGGCATGGCCCTGAAGGGGCGGCCCACAATATCCATGCCCTTTCAAGAGGGCGAACGATGCGGGTAGACCGAGCGAAGAGGAACTCCGTCATCTTCCAACAATCATTGCAGATCGTACAGATGAAGAATGTGGTTGATTACCGGGTGCGATGGCGAAGCAACGTACTCAAAGCCGTCATTGGTCTTGCAGCAGGCGTCAAGTCCTCCCTAACTCGGTGAGTACTTCGCTAGCTTTTTGAGGTCGGAAAGGAATCCGAAGACATCGTATCGCGCTGCAACTCGAGACATAAGTACAATGAGGCATCAATACAATCAGGGCATTGTTTTTCCGTGATGTTCCTGATACGACCATTGGAGGCCACCGCATCAAATTCAAACAATCCCAAAGGGTCTCAATGCAGTAACGCGATGCGTGAAGATATTTTGGTAGCATTGTCAGGGGTTGGGCCTCACCGGCTTCCTCTTCCGTTACCGAAAATTTGGCAATGCAACACCATCATGCGCATTCAGATGCTCAATCGCATGAGCTTCCCAAACACCGAAGGCAGAAGCTGTGCGGAATACTTCGGGTGAACGATTATCATGTGCTTTTCGTAGATGCGGTGTGTTCCTGCGCCACAATCTGCAGCCTTGACAGTTCTAAGGCACCCTGCCCGGTGTGTTTGGGATTAAAGCCAATTCGCAACATGTCATAGAAGCACGTTGCAAGCTTCATCGATTCTTGAAATGTGGTGCGCGAGTGGCTGAAGTTGCGGAGAACGCTTTCCTTGCCATGAAGTGCTTAGCTGAGCAAGGCAACCATGGCGACCGAATTAGTAGCCGAAAAATCACACGGTTATGGCATAATCTAAGATGACTGGTAGGCGTAAAGAATCCCTCGAGACTTTTGATGCCATGGTGCACTGGCTTCTCAAGCGTGTCACCCAAAACTTCGTCAGATACAGGATTTGATCAAGTCTGCGTCCGCTCGGTCAGGCAGGCAACGAAGTATCGTCCCTATCATGTAGCTTCCTGGCTGAGCGGAATATCTTTCCACTCAGCTGCTAGGCTCGTCAACCTTCGAGACCCGGTGCCTATGCAACATTCCCAGATACTGCCCAGCTAAAGTTGAAGAACGGCCGGATAGTATGTAGCATAGACCAATCAGGTGGTTCTTGGGCTTACTTACATACCTTGAAGTTACGAACTTGGTCAACGCAGTCGGTCCTTGAAATGTTAAGTATTTGATATCTAGAACAGTTGAAAAAAGAAGAGTATTCTAACGAAAGGTCTTGTACAAGCATGCTTGCTTAAATCTGATCGACACATGATTGGTGATGTAAATTGACCTTAAGAAATCAAAGTCTCTGTTTTTGAATGGGGAAGTCGACACTGAAGGCCGCCAGCAAAATATTCAACAACGTCCAAACTTTCGCCCGTAGTCTCAAGAGCTATCGTAGACAGTGAAAACCCCCATGAGAACTTGTGACAAAGGTCTTTCAGAACAAACATCAAGGACTCAAATAGCAATCGTCTATCAGCTGGGTAATTGCCCAAAATAAACCAAGAGCCCCCAAAACAGTATTCTGGGAGTCAAACAACCTCCAAAGGCCAAAGTCTTGTACTAGATGGTGTTGCCACAACACTTCACCAGCAGATCCGAGACGTGGCAGCACTGACTACTCGGTACGACAGAGGTGACACTTCTCGTGGCCGCAAACCCCAGATGCCGTCAAACCAACGCATCGGAGGCAAAGCACGATGCTCTGAGGACCGTTATTGCACACATGACAGAACCAGGATTCAGGACGCACTATTGGTGCCACTATTACATGGTCTGCTGGTGCATCGTCTCGGGCTGGTAGGCCACCCTGGGTTGGTGGATCGCCCAAAGCTAGTTGAGTGCCTGTAGCGGGCCTTTGGACAATGGTGCTCGGCTCGGAAAGCTGGCTGTTGGGGAAACCACTTGCTTCTTCGATGCTAATGACGTGGAGTGGACCATGCTGAGCCGACTCGGCAGCAGGGAACGGCACGTGACGGGATGTTTCTTGGGGCAAAGGGTTCTCTTGAGGGTCTGGTGGGGGTGGTAGGGTCGATGAAGGTACGCTATGGATTGGTGCCAGAGGATGATCGTCTGATGTGAGTGTTGGCGCTCGAATCGCATTCCTTCCACGACGAGATTTGAGGGTGGGAGGGCACATTGTTATTATGCTGTGCCCCTGACTTATAGGCAAGTCTTGTTGTGAATAGAAGGGGAGTGAAAAGGGATTCAAAGATAGTAAGAACAATTCGAATATCAGACCATCAATTCTTAGTGACTGAAGAACATGGATCCCCCGGTCTTAACTTTATATAAACTTGGGCACATAATCCTGAACAGTGACGAGGATGCTTTTATAACTAAAAATCACGGTCAAAAGAGGGATTTGCATTAAGAAGGCGCCAGACCCACTGCAACGTCGATGTGGAAGGGAATGTGGGAAGATGAAAAGGAAAAAGCGGGGCAAGATTGAAATCTTCGGCGCCCTGCCCACTGTCCTGTGATGTATACACAGCCTACACACGGGCAATTGGACGAGGAAGATTATGATATACTTCGAATTCTCATCAGTCTTCGGGCAAGACGAACGGGCGAAGCAAAAAGGATTGTGACCCATGAAACAAGCTGGAGCCCCATCGTGATCGGTGTCAGAGTTCATTAACATCATACGACCTTGTAACAAGATAAGCCCCCGTCCGAAGTGACTCTGGTGGGTCCAGCTTTGGATTGGAGACTTGACCCTGTAGGCAAAGGAAACACAGCCATTGCTTCCGAGGGTGTGAGTGTCTCATAGCTGGGCAAATAGTTTAGGGAGGCACTCAGTAACCTTTGCCACTTTGACGCTTTGCTGGACGATGTCAGGGACGTTACATCGAGGGTTGTTGTGCGGGTGAGCCGTTACCATGAGGTTCACAAAGCACGGATCCGTGGTAGCGGTACATGACATCGGATATTCCATGTCAAGGAAGATCTAGACGCACTCAGCCTATTATCTCGGGCAGTTTAAGGGCCAGAGATCGGAGAAGGCCGTATCCGGGGATACCTTGAGAGCGTACTGCATCCTGGGAGAGACGCTAGATTAGCTTCGGAGGGCAGGCAAATAAAGTTGGCATGCTGCTGAGCTAGGCCTTGGATCGCAATAGAAGCTTCATCTATGCTCCAGGGCACAACCACTTGAGTAGACGCTTCATCTTCATGCTCAATGCTTGGAAATTGAAAGTAAAGGGGGCATTTGCGCATGCCCCTCACCGGGAACTCCGTTGTGTTTCCTTCATTTCCGCACAAGTGGTGACTTCCGATTGCCTGGTTGCCTCTTTGAAGGATTTTGGGCTGTGTGATCTGCTTCCAATGGAAAGCTGCATATACTTGATCATGTGAAGGTAATGGTTGCTATGAGCCATGCCAGCTTGCTCACCGAACTTTCGAGTGACTTTTGCATTTCAGGAGCACGAGGAGGTGGATGTTGCCATGTTGGGGTTCGACCAACAACCACAATAATTGACGGGAGAGGCACGGATACACACGCGCGTCTAAGTACGGCGATTGATGCACGTGTACTTCATACTGAAACCATTGATGTACTTTACTTGCAGCCTGATGCCTGACACGCAACTGGGTGCATTTTTCCCATACATACTTTCATGTGGTGTGTTGAGACCCACGTCACCAGATCCTTTGTAGCATGGGTTGTTGACAACTCGGGGCCAATACCGGGCCCTACTTCATAGCAGTCTTTGATGGCCGAAGCATCATTCAATCACAAAGCGGCGAACCTCTGGACATCGCGAGTCATCCCACTAATCCTTGTCGGGATTGTCGGGTATGTCACTTGGGTAGTAGTTGTGCTTCTATGCGGTGAGCTGGTGTGTCGATCGCAAACCTATGCTTGACTAATGAGACCAGTTAATTACCTTCTCAACCCTTCGCCGAGCCTTCATGATCCACGTCATGGAGCAGCAATCACAATCCTCGTGCTATATGCCATTCTTCTACTTTTCATAGGTGTCACCTACTTCCGTCTAATCTACACGGTTACTGCGCACCCAGGATACGTCCCCCGAGGCCCCCAATGGCACTCGAAGCAACAGAAGGAAGCAAGAGCCAAGAGGCAGCACAGAAAGGATCGCAATAATACGGACAGTCCGAATTTAGCGAAAAGACAGGGGGAACATGAGGACTCGATCAACGGAGCAGACAGAAGATTTGCTGGTGGTGCCTATACGGAGGGAGCGTTTGATGCGCCGACGACCACAGAACCGGCGCCTGGCCTTCAGGACTTCTACAACAGGGACGTCTTTGTATGCCAAGGAGATGGTCGGCCAATATGGTGCTCTACATGCGAAAATTGGAAGCCAGACCGAGCTCACCATTGTCGTGAAATTGAGCGATGCGTCCGTAAGATGGACCACTTCTGCCCTTGGTAAGTGTCTCACACGGAAGCATCTTAGGGAATGCTCTTGCGATAGAGATTCAATCCTAACCTATATGGTAATTGGGTCCGAAGACAGGTGCTGATGAGTTCCAGGGTTGGAGGTGTAGTTTCTGAAACATCGTTCAAATTTTTCACTCAATTCGTGGCATGGACTGCAGTCTATTGTGCATTTAATCTTGTTGTGATGGCATACTTCCTTGCAGAGTACAGGAGCAAGGTGAGCAAATTGCAGACTATTGCCTACATATTACCTTAGATCGCGGCCCCCACCACACCCACAAGGCTCTGGGGTAATCAAAGCCTCAAGGCAACGAACGCCTTGAACTTGGATGGCGCTCGTGTCTCAGATGAAACATCTTATCTACAGAGCTTAATTCAACGTCTGCGCAAGCATCAGGCTGACGGGTACGATGGTAGACACATGACCTGAACGTCCACTGGCTCGTTACCTTGTGCCTGTATGTTGATCCATCTTGCCAAGACGTATATTTTGAGCTGACGACGCCTCAGTGGCGCCCTCTTCGGTCTGTTCACCATGGGCATGACGGGCAGCTCTCTTCAGTTCGCTATTATCAATTCCACAACTATTGAAAACCTGTCAAGAAAAACCATCGTCTGGACGCTGGCTGTATACATGTCCAGGGCTCCACAGATATCGCCAGGCATTCGAACGATTTCGTTCTCCAACGCACAGAATGTTTCAACCTCCCCAGCGCATCCCAACCAGGACCCATCAGATGCAATAAGAACTTTTGCAATACTACACACAAAACCTGGCGAGAACCCGTTCGATCTGGGCCCATTTAGGAATTTCAAGTCAGTCATGGGAGATTACTGGTACGATTGGTTCCTACCGTTCAGATACAGCCCTTGCTGTGATCATGACCGTCAAGATGGTCAATTTGCAACAGGTCCGGTTGTTGACCGAATGCGAAAAGAAGCGGGCTTCGCTTCACCATTGGAGATAGAGAACGAAAAATCGCACAGAAAACGCAGGCGGAGGCGCCGGCATCGAAGTGTCGCCCCTGCGCCAGATCAGCTGAATACAGAGAAGATCCCTGTTCCAAATGAGAACTCACACTTTGATACCGCACACAACGCGGCTGAGATCGACTTGGAAAGCGGTCTCGGGCAAACTAACGGCTCAGTATAAGAGATTTATAATTAACAGCGTTGACATTAGCCTTGTATAGATCTATGATTAAAGATAGAAATCCTTCCATAATATTGACATCTTCATATGGCATGTGCAGCCTACCTTTAAGAGCGTTAAAATAAATCCAGTCACGGGCCTTTCAAGTCTCTGTGGCAATAGAGTATGCTTCAAGAGAGATAGTGATACTTGAATTCGAACAGGAAATCCTAATCAAGCTATCCAAGAAGCGAATGATGAAGCGTCCGAACAAGTACAAGAATCAAATCAATAGGGACTTTCCAATGCCCGATGTTGCCATCTTCAAGTCTAATGCCACGCTATGCCGCTCGATAAACGAATGAGCACCCAGAAACAGTTCAGCGACAAAGCTCTCCGAGACTCCCAAACTCCATTCCTTCGTTCCAAGCAGTCTCCCCAGCCTCGCGCGCCAGTCTCCCTCTTGAAGCTTCCGAGCCGTCCCAGCGTGGTATACTGGTCTCCCACTTCAGACCCTCGAAAGGAATCATGTCTTTAGGGTGGTACAACAACCGCATTTCCTGTGTGGGCAATTCGCACACAATACTGGACAGAGCTTTGGGTTGTTCAGGTGGGTGCAATGGGAACATATCCACCACCCACGCGTGGAGCCGGAGTTGATGATGGCTGCTGTCGAGCCACGGTGATGAATGCTGGGCTGAGTTGGAGGGAGGTTGGAAGCAGTCTCAGCCTGGGTTGGAACTGGAAGGCTGGACATATTGGTGGAATGGTATTGGAAAGTGGCGGATTGCAGTGGTAGTGGTTATGGAAAAGTACTGTGAATGCGAGCGCTGTACTTGAATGATATCTTGAATGGTGGATCTGTTAGAAGGCGAATGGAGATACTCGTAACAGGCTTTGAGAATAAATCGACGTTCGATAAGGGAGGTGAAATCAAGAGAGCCATGCATGGTCATATAGTATTGTGACAATGGTACAATGGAAAAGGAAGCAGCGACTCAAAGTGCAAGGGCTTTTGGAGACGCCCTTCTCGATAATTCCACTGTAGTAAAGATCTCCACTACACCGCCATGATGACATAGGAGACGACAAGTGTGAAGCACGCCCCGGATTGTGTTACTTCGAATACCGAGTTATTCGCCCAAACAGACCGCACAACAGGTCTGATTGAACCTTTCTCCATCTCTTGACTCCACTGAAGGATTCTTCAATGCCACGATACTGTAACATCGTCATCACAACGATACATAGCTCAGTTTCATGTGACACCGCATTCCCGCCCCATTGTACTTTTGGCAAAGCAAACCGAGAGAGCGCATAGCCTGAATCAGGCAAAGCTGAAGGGACATAACGAAAAGACCAACAGCTGCGCCGACATGATACTTGAGTCTCAACGGCCGCAATGATCTGTCGGTCTACGTAAGGCATCAATGAAACAAATCTGCAGATGACATCGCTGATTGAGACGTCGAAAAGCGCGCCTCAGCATAGGGCCGACAGACCTCGAGAGTAGAGGGCTCAAGGGGCGGTGAAGATTTTCGTTACGCCCGCCAACGTGTAGAATTGTCAGAACTAGACACGGACGCAAATATAAAGCAGGACCTATCATTGTTCAGACCTCGTGACCGAGATATTGTACCCTGTACAACAAGCCCAGTTTGCCCTGGAGTTGGGACTCGGCGCAGTTGCTGGTCATGTACCGGTCTGGCCCTTCATTCCATGATTTGCTTGCGAACAGTACAAGTGACCCAGAAAGGCTGGAGTAGTAAGAATCTGTAAGTGCGTGGACAACGTTGATCGCCCTTTCCTGGACGTCGCTAGCCGCATCCGGCAACATCTACTTGCGGCCATAATGTTGCAACGCACTACTTTCCACTTGAAGATCACGGAGTGCACAATTGAACGTAGATATTGCGAATTCTATTATACAGTGTCTCCTCCGAAGATACATGCGTGCTAGTCAATCTGCCTATGTATGTAGGCCCAATCGGAACCTCTCACGACGAACTCCGCATGATGCTGTATGAATCTGAACGGCCTACGTCCTTACAACTAACTTCGATCCTGTGCACTGCCGGTCGAGCGAAACAATAAGAAAGGTGCTAAACGACCAAGAAGGCCCTCCCTACCACTTCCACATCCTACTTTGAACTCCGGCTGGCCCTGACGAGCCAGCAAGCGATCAAAGCAGGGATACCCGTCTCAAAAACCGAGCGACTCAAAAGAGCCTCCAAGTGAGTGAGATAGATAGAAAGGATAGGGAGGAGCCAATTGATCGACTCGTACAGGACGCAACCAGCTCGATCCTCCGGCTCCCAAGGAAGCTAGCGAAACAAGTGGCACAGACGGTAGAGATATACCAGAGACAGGGAGAAGGTGTAACCGTCGCTGCCGGCAGGCACAGATGAAAAATGAAAGAAAACATCCAGTCGTAATATCCACAACGACAACCACTCGGATCCTCCTCGCAAGCCGATACGTTTGAAGAGAAAAGTATACACCTCGAAACATTCACACTGAAGACCGCTCACTCTCTGTACACAGCTTCCCCCACCCTCCCATGGGCCCGCGTGCCCCCTCCTCCTCCCTCTCTTATTATGGCGAGTCGCCCCACGCCGGCCATGCCGCGAATCTCGTGGTGGCTGGAGTAGGGGCCATCGCGCTCTGCACCAAGCTTGCTGTGGAGATACTTCGGGTTGGTAATACGAGTGGCTGGAATGTGTGTGTAAACGCTTGGTGGGCTCCTCGATGTAGAGTCATGATCTTCTCTGGAGTCAACCAACCAAGCCGTGCCCGGTCGGAAGTCCTCAGCAATAAAGCGATTGCTTGCTTCCTGATGACTTCGTCTGACAAGCGGTAGGCATGATCGTTAGCTTGCATCCACATCTTGCGCTCTTTCGTTACGGCCTGACATTGGCTCCAGGCCCAGAAAAGTAGCATCAACAGACCAGATACCATGCCAGCGCCGAAGATCGCTTGATTACAGGTGCGCATGTACCAGGGTTTCTTCTCATTTGGAATGATCATTTGCTCGGGCTCTGTCTGCACAGCTCGAGACTTAGTAGCTCTAGGCTCGGTCTGTACTCCTTGCGACCGGGTATATCTGAATTCAGTCTGCACTCCCTGCGACTTGGTAGATTTGAGCTCGGTCTGTACTGCTTTAGACTCGGTAGCTCTAAGCTCGGTCTGCACCCCTTTAGACTCGGTAGCTCTAGGCTCGGTCTGTACTCCCTGTGATTGGGTGGATCTGAGCTCGGTCTGTACTGCTTTAGACTCGGTAGCTCTAGGCTCGGTCTGCACTCCTTGCGATTGGGTAGCTCTGAGCTCGGTCTGCACTCCTTGCGATTGGGTAGCTCTGAGCTCGGTCTGTACTGCTTTAGACTCGGTAGCTCTAGGCTCGGTCTGCACTCCTTGTGACTGGGTAGATCCGAGATCGGTCTGCACGCCTTGCGACTGGGTAGATCCGAGATCGGTCTGTACTCCTTGCGATTGAGTAGATCCAAAATCGGTCTGTACTCCTTGCGACTGTGTAGATCCGACACTGGTCTGTTCTACTTGTGACTGAGTAGACTCGAGTTCGGTCTGCACTCCTTGCGAATGGGTAGCTTTAGTAGGGGCAGGATCCCTAACCATGGAGACTGGAGCACTGCTGACTGCAAAGATGGGTGACCGTTCGAGCTTGGGTCCTTTTGGTGGTGTACCAGTAGGGGGTACAGGTGCGCTTTCCATGTGGAAAAGAGGCGAATATTCAACATTTGGTGTTTGCGCTGGAGTCCAACCTTTACCAGTAGCGATTGGCTTGAACTCGCCAAGAGTCACCGTCTTATTTTCTTCCGTGGGAATCCAGCTTTCATTGGTGGAAGGTGGCTGAAGATTACGAATCGTCACCGTCTTCTCCTCCTCCTCCGATGCTTCATCATTACCACTCTGTATACCAAAGTCGTTAAAATGTTCTCCCATTGAGCGTTGGAGCTTCTTGTCCAATGAGCCTTGATCTTCGTCAGTGGAGTAGCCACCCTGTGTCATGAGCTTCGAGGAGGCCTGGGCTTCTTTGATGGAGCCTCTCGGTGTGTTCTGCTGGAGCCTCAGGTCCTGATTGGCCTTCTTCAAGTCTTTCTTCGCCTGCACCAGTTTCTTATTCTCCTCCACCATACTCAGAATCATCTGCTCCTTCTCATCAAGCGAAGCCTTAACCGCTGCGAGATCGTCTTCCAGTTGGTTCTGAGTGTTCACCCAGTCTATCCTCGACTCCTCGAAGCTATCGACATGTGCGCTGAGATCATCAATTTCAGCCCGTCTCTGCTCGATACCAGATGATTGAATAAGCTTTCTGCTGTCTTCCACCCCTTTCTTTAGATTTGCGTTGGATTGTTTAAGTCGGGCTTCCTTTGCCTCAGCTGCGGCCTTAAAGTCCGCCAAATCTTTCAAGGTTTTAGTGACCTTTTTCTCACATCCTACCACTTGATTTGTCTGGGTCTTGGCTTTATGCTCCAGAGCAGTGTTAGCCTTTTTGAGGGTCTCGATTTCGGTTTTAAGCTTTTCGAATGTCTCTTCGGTAACCTGTGTGCGTTTCCCATCCTTGACTGCCTGTTCGACCTTCACTCTCAGTGCTTCTTCCGCTCTGGTGTACCTGTGGTTTAGCTCTACGCGCTCGCCTTCTGAAGAAGATAGCCTCTTGCTGGTTTCTTTCAGCTCCTCCTTCAATTCCTCCTCCGTTTTGAGGTGTTGGTCCGTAAGTTCGGCTACTCTATCGGAGAGCTTCTTGACGAGGTCTTTCGCCACCTTGTCCGCTTTTTGCCGTTTACGGAGCTCGTCCATGACCTCGGCTCTCGTAAAGGTTTGTTTGGTCTTGTTGCTGTCTTCCAGCTTCGGCTCGGTAGAGTCCGCCTTGTCTGGCATACCTTGGGCGCTCATGGGGGGGGTTTGAACTGCTGCGGGCGTGAAGTCGGAGCGGTGCCCGGTGGCTAGAGGCGTAGCCTCCGTGGTAGGGGTTGGCAACATTCGTGACGTGAAAATGGGGTCACGGTCGCTGGGTAGAGGTTTAGTATCTGTAGTGGGCTTTTGAAGTGCCTTAGGCGCGTTTACAGGGCCAAAGACGCTAGGTAGATGAACAGAATTGATTGTGAATCCGGCTCGCACGGGTGACGTAGTGCCGAAGACGTGAACGCGGTCTGGTGAAGTGGATGAGCTCGACTTGTTCGTGAAACCAGGTTGTGTAGGAGCTTTGGTGCTGACAACTTTGACGGGTGCTGGTGAAGTGGATGAGCGCGACTTGTTCGTGAAACCAGGTTGTGTAGGAGCTTTGGTGCTGACAACTTTGGTGGGTGCTGGTGAAGTGGCAGGACGCTCATTGGTATTGACAACTCTGACGGGTGCTGGTGAAGTGGCAGGGCGCTCATTGGTATTGACAGGAGTAGATCGCTTCTCACCAAGAAGCTCCAGGTCGAGATCGGAGAGTTCCTCGTTGGACCCCATTGGGTAAGCACGTGATGTGATGTTGGTGGAATCCGGACTTTGTAGAACAAAGAATATTGATGGTGTTGAAAATGTTTCACCGGATTTGTGGGTGATCGCGGTTGTTCTTAGCGCGCTTTGTTTTTGATATTGAACTCCAGTCGCCGGATTCAGATGACGCGCGAGTCTAACAACTCAAGGGTGAGATGGCCTTTGTCGTAGTCGAGTCTTGTTTTTGGCTCGGAAGATTTCAGTGAATACTCTCCTCTTCGCTCGTTTTTTGTGTTCAAGAAAGGTAACAGGGCATTGTATCAAAGAAGCCTACGCTCGACTGTCGCAAGACTGTCATATCGCTCTCGTATACTTGGTTGCCATCTCGTCTCAAAGTAGCTTCAAATGGTGTCCGTTGGACATCCTCCGCCCTTTTTCAGCAACGTTGCAGGCAGCAATTTTGCTACATCTCCTCATCCAAGGCAGTATTCATTTCTCAGCTACTTCAAAACTCACTTCATAGAGATACAGCCGCAAGGGGCTGGCTTTTGCAATCTGTAGCTAATACCTTTCAACACGTTCTTCAACTTACTTCAAGTGGCAATATTTAGTACCCCTGAGCCTATGATCAGCTCGCACACAAGATGCTCGAGCAAGAGATGCCAGCTTTCCGAAAGTCCAAATCTCAAGATCCTACCACTTTGGCCTTAATCCAGTGATACACCGGTTGTTGTAGCCTAGCGACTGTCGACCAATGGATACAAGTCCAATAGGGTCTTTGAGTCTATTTTCAGCCTGGGTGCGGAATAGGATATGCGATTATAAAAAGGCAGACCTGAAAGATGCATCACTCAAGACTGCTTTCGGTATCGTTATACAGCGGTCTGAGTCCCAAACACTCACGACCTTCACTAGTATCCAGTACTGAAGCCCATACTCTGATTCTTACAAGTAGCTAGCGAAAGCTTACTTGTGCAATGACATGTCGTTCTTGCAAGTGTGAATCCTAATGTGGCTTTCAATATCCCGTCAAATTCTGTAAACCCAATATTCTGGCAAAAAGGCAAGTCACAAAGGTTTTCTTTTTTGATGCGAGGGTCAGAAAGATTTCCAGTCGTGAAGTTCGAGACACGTGAGTCAGGCTACCCATATGATTTATCATAGCGACTCTGGACCTGATATGATCAGTAACGCTCCATAATCAATTTCTACTTCTTGGCTACTTTGAAGTACGAGGAAGCTTCAGTCATCCGATAACAATGTTCAAAGCTTGCCAGGAAGCAAAATAAAAGCAGTGAAGGCTATCATTGTGGCGCAATATCGGTAGCGTTTGGTTCACTGTGGCCAGAATGAGTCGAGCGTTGAGCCTCCCTTGCCCATTCAACCTATGGGAAATTCATTTTGCTGTGTGGACTCACAGGAGAATAGCTCAGTGAAGAGCCGAATCATTTACGAGGTATCTGAATCCTGGAAAAGAAGAATTAGCAGACAGAGTGGTAAGAGCCTGACCGATTATGGACAAGAGTGTGTCTACACAATCAAACCGACTCTTCCCGATAGCTGTCCTATATATGACATACATTGACACTCTTCAAATGCAGCAACGATGGAGCCGAATGAGGGTGGATAATCTTCAGATGTTCGTACTTGATGCAGCTGTCAGTTAGGTAGTCTTGGAATATCCTGCAAAGAGTATGACCAAAGTCATAGGGAGGGATCTAAGTAGTGTCGTTTTTGGAGGGAGAGATGGTCTACGCAAAGGGTGCAGCAATGAAAGGAAGAGCAGTATGGTAGGTGATATTGTACACTGGCAGAGAAGGTTTGAATTATGATAGATTACTAGAACCAAGATAATGCCAAGAAATTGCGGAGAGCTTGGATTTCTGCGAAACGGCGGAGGCATATACACTGTGATGAGCCCGTTGCTATCTATTCTACTACATAGCTTGCTGTTAATCAGCATGATTGAGCTATGATAGAGACGTCTGGACTTCTTCGTCCTGGCCAACGAGCTCTTCCAGACACCTGATTCTCTCCCTATGTATTGTCATGTTCACCTTCAATTCCCTTGTCCAGAAGGCACAGTCACTCATAGATCCCTCTACCCTACCAATATCTAGACCAAGCGATGGCAGCCCTTCGAAAGCCGCCCTATTTCGCTTACAGTTTCGTTTGCCTGATTCCCAAACGCCGCTGCACGAGATCACAGCTGAGCTGTCCTTGTCCGCCACGCGAACCCAGAAACCGAAAGAGTACAAGAAATATATTGGCAAACTGCATTTGAGCGAGAGTTTCCTGTGCTTTTCTACGCAACCTACAAGCTTCCATCCCAGCGCTACTACACAATCTGCAAGCGCATTTACTGGCCAGACGCAGGGTGCTGGACCTGCAGGCAATGGGTTTACCCTACCTCTGTGTGCTGTTAGAAGAGTGGAGAGGCTCCAGACGCCAAATAGCCTGTTTGCGTTGGCCATAACAACTTGGAACGGTTTTACCACTCTGCCAGGTAAGCAGGACAATGCGAGCGATGCACAGCGCTTTACGGTCCAGCTTGCAGGAAGCAGGCAAGCCTCCGAGCGCTTCTCTGACGGACTGAAAAAGGGCTTGAGAGATGGTGTGAAGGAGGTCGAGAATTTGAAAGCTGTTATTGGCGAATGCTATTCCGAATATCTTCTGTCAGGAGCTTCCAAGGCCGAGAGAGACAGCGCTTTGTTATCCAATGGAGTTAGGAAACCGCCAGATGCAGGTCTTGGGATGCTCTTTAGATACCCAGGTGATGCTAAGAAGTTGAGGGAGCAGAGCAAGATGAGGCTATGGAGGGAGTACCTCAGAGGTAGGTATGAATCCAACCCTCTCTTTCAGCAGAGTTAAGGTATCCGTAGACAACGGCCGAAACGCGACACTCATTCGACAACCTACATTCCATAAGCTCATTCGAGTAGGCCTTCCAAATCGTCTGCGCGGAGAGATGTGGGAGCTTACATCGGGCTCCTTATTTATTCGTCTCGAAAAGCCCAGGCTGTTCAAGGATACTCTGTCCAAATTCTTAGGTCGCGAGTCCTTAGCTATCGACGAAATCGAAAAGGACCTCAACCGAAGCCTGCCAGAGTACCCTGGTTTCCAGAGTGAAGAGGGGATTGGACGGCTTAGGAGAGTGCTAACGGCATATAGCTGGATCAACGAGGAAGTTGGATACTGTCAGGCTATGAATATAGTGGTTGCAGCGCTTCTTATGTGAGAGTCCAAACATTGACACGGGACGTCCGACTGACAAGCATAGCTACATGTCTGAATCACAAGCTTTCTTCCTCCTCTCGGTCCTTTGCGATCGACTTCTCCCTGGATATTACTCCACGACCATGTATGGCACACTCCTTGATCAACGTGTCTTCGAGTCGCTAGTTGAAAAGACAATGCCAATACTATGGGAGCACTTGATGGAATCAGATGTCCAGCTCTCCGTCGTGTCCTTGCCTTGGTTTCTGTCCCTGTATATTAACTCCATGCCTCTCATGTTCGCATTTCGGGTGCTCGATGTATTCTTTTTAGAGGGACCAAAGGTCTTGTTTCAAGTAGGTCTCGCCATTTTACGGATCAATGGAGAAGAGCTTTTGGACATCACCGATGATGGTACACTCATATCAATACTTAAAACATACTTCTCAAAGCTGGATGAATCGGCACACCCCAAATCCGAGAATGAGAAGTTGCGTTCTGTGACAAAGTTCCAAGAACTGATGGTTGTGGCTTTCAAAGAGTTTGCGGGCATTACTCAAAATACGATTTCCGAGCAACGAGCGAAGCACAAAGATGCGGTCTTAGACAACATTGAGAGCTTTGCGAAGAGGACTTCCATACGAAATCTTGGACCTGATAGCAAGCGTCTGAGCGTGGATGATCTAGGATTCCTATATGATCGCTTCTATGGCATATTGTATGAACGGGAGCAGAGGATGCAGGTGATGCGGGAAGAGGCAGATAGAAGAGCAACAAGTCGTCGAAACAAGGCTACCGAGCTTGTCACAGGCTTTCCGAGCAGTTCAAGCATTGAGATAGGTCGCGTGGGTCTTGGACCAAGCCCTACGCTAATGAACTACGATGGCTTTAGAGAATTTCTAGCGGGTATCACGCGATGGGCCATCACAGATGCGCCAACCTCGCACAAAGACTCCATCTCGGAGGACAGCAGCATCTATTCAGGCCACAGCGGAAGGACCCGCAGCGTCTCTTCATCTCCTTGGGGTGCAGGAAATTTCGAGCCTGCAGATCACGACTTCATGCAGCGCCTCTATGGCAAATGGAACAAAGGCGATAATGACGGCTTGAGCCTTCAAGATGTGGTTACCGGTCTCTCTCACGTCAAGGGGACGACGGATATAATGACAAGCATTAGCTATTTCTTCGACTTGTACGACGATGATCATGACGGAAAAGTTGATCGAGAGGGAATCCTGCGAATATCGGAAGCCCTCCTCTTCCTGACCAGACGAGGTCTTGGAGGCAGCCCAACACCATCAGCCTCAATACCGGCTACCCTACATGACAGCCTCGACCCCAAGAACTCAAGCACTGACGAAAGATTCCTCAGTAGCGTCAGCGCCTTCATCAGACGTTGTTTCGAATACGCTGACCCTGACCACCCTCAAAACCAAGCCAACAACACCACCATTGCACACTCAGATCTCAACGCCAGCATGGACAGTTTCACAGTCGGCGACTCGGACTCCGAAGAAGATCTCCTCGACCTCGGTGACAAGAGGTTGCCGCTTGACGAAGAAGCTCCCCCTTCATCCGCTCCTTCCCTACCTCGCCGTGCATCCTCATTGAACCACCCAATCTCCAAACCTCCCGCCAAACACTTCGCGAATATCGCCCTTGACCCCTCAAATCCCTTGCACATCACCCTTCCAACTTTTCGTATGGTAATTCTCGCCGACGACCTGCTCCAACAATTTTTCGAATCCGCTTTCGCCTCATCGTTCAATCTCTCCTCCCACCCAGCGCACTCATCTTCGCAGGCAACCCTCACAACGTTCACCTCGCCTATACCCTCCCTGCCTACCGCCCCACGCGGCGGCCTTGTTCCACCAGCCAAGGGCCTGCGAGGCGTGCTTGATAACATCGTCAGCGATGGCATGCGGGTTGCTGGCGAAGCGAAGAAGCGATTCGACGAGGCGCAGCGTGAAATGGAACGGAGTGCATTGCCGCGATCTGAAGCTGAGGAGGATGAAGAAGAGAAAGCCGCGTATGGAGGGGAGAGCGATAGGAAGAGCGTGAGGGAAGGAGATCGGGAGCTCTTAGAAGGCGAGGAGGCGATGGTAGGGGTGGGGAGGGGTGGGAACAAGGAGGTAGAGGAGGACCTGTTGATGGCTATGGATGAGGGTGGTAGTAATGCTTTGGAAGAGAGAGGGAAAGTCGAGTTCGAGCGATGACATTGGTTGGGTGTGTACGGGGTTCTGGCTTGTTATTGTTGGGGAGTATTTATGGGCTTGATGAGTGATGGGCCACATTACCTCGCTCCTCGGTACTCCCAAGGCTGGTCTTTTCCCTCGGAGTGTCAGCACTGGACGTGCTCCGTGAAAGAGTGGAATACGGCTTTCGACATGTCAGACAATTTTATGATATGTCAATGCAGCTACAAATACTGGGTATAGGGGCTCAAAGAGTGTAGAAAGAAAACACCGTTGCCATGCCATCTAATTAGGAACAGGAATTTTCCACTCGCTCGCTGGCTCAATTCGTATCCATCATCGTCTCGTCCATCATTGATAGTAGAAGTCATCCCTATGTATGTGCTCGCTTCATTTACCTAGGTCGTAAAAACCTCGCATATGTTGGAATCAATCTTGAACAAAGCACTTTCTCTGTACCTTTCGAATCAACGATATCTCCTCGGTGGTGGCGGTCCTCGATCGTATATGATCTCCCTTTCCACAATCCTCTCCTCATCCCACGGTGGTTGTGGTAGAGCGGCGGGGCGACGTGGTCGCTCAGCGAATTCGCGCTCGGCTTGTATCTCTCTGATACGTTCACGACGGTCGCGCTTGATATCCTCGGTGAGCTCGACAAGGAATAGAATGTCCTCCTGTGAAAGTGTGTTAGCAGCAAGCAGATGGATCGAAAAGAGGGATCGATGTGATGGAATTGGGGAGACATACATAACGCAGATACTCCATGACGTAGTAGAACTCCTCAGTCTCTTCATACTCATAGCCTCGCTCTTTGATCGCTTCCTCGCTTACAAGATCTTTTGTAATCTCGGTCCACATTTTGTCTTTCTTCGACTTCTCAGCCTCAAACCTCCTCCCACGATCTCTGGTATCAATTATGGTGAGTTCGCGAGATTCCTCAGGTTCTTCACGTTCGCTGCGTCGTACACCGTCCAGCTGGCGGCGACCGCCTGTTTCGCGTTCAAAGACGAAATCTTCATCGTAGTGACGACCATTGCGAGAGCCACTAGAAGGGTTGTCAGTACGGCTACACCACATTGAGACGGAGGAACCCGACCTGTGACGGATTTCTATACGCTCATCGCGTACTGGGGAAGGTGAGCGAGGCTTTGGGGGAGGAGGTGGTGTTCGTGCTCGTGGTGGTGGTGCAGGCTCCGGTGCTCGTTCAAAGCCTAGTATAAGATTAGCGAAGCAATTGCCAGTCTTCGATGCAACGTGCCGTGGTCTATGTGACGATGATGTGTGATGATTTCTTGAACGATGGGTGGTGCTCGTGTCGGTTCAGGAGCTCTCGGGGGTTCTGGGATTGGCTCAGGAGAAGGCGATCTCTCATTTCGTCTAATGATGATTTCGTCTTTGTGCTTCCCGTTGTTATCGTCGTGCTTGAATGTAATATCATCGTAGTCTCCCCTATGAGTTTCCCTAGATCGATCACGAAACCTCTCACGCTCCCCTCCACGGCGTATCATGATGTCCTCTTCCTCATATCGACCTCGCGATGGCGCTCGAGACCTTCCCTCGTCACGACGGATGATGATCTGCTCTTCTTCTCGGGGTGGTGATCTCGGCCTAGGCTCCCTCTCCCCTCGCCGAATTATGATCTGTTCTTCATCCCTTGGGGGCGTCCTTGACCTGAGATCTCTCTCCCCTCGTCGGATTATGATTTGCTCTTCTTCTCTTGGGGGTGTCTTCGGCCTGGGCTCTCTCTCCCCTCGTCGTATGATAATCTTTTCTTCCTCGCCTCGGAATTCGCTTCTTGATTTTGCACGTGGCGTCTCTCGTTCACCGCTACTGATAGTCAGACTCTCCCTCTCATAGCTTGCTGCTCGAGGCCGCCGTCGGTTGCGGTCAATGACGACCTCATCTTGCAAAACCCTCCCCTTCTCTCTTGGTGGCTCTCTAGACCTTTCATCCCGCCGTATGATGATATCCTCTTCCTCTAAGCGCTCTCGGTACTCTCGTCCTCTTGGAGGGCCCCGCGATCTTTCCCGAATAGAAATCTCTGTTCGCTCTCTTTCTGGCTCTGGGCTAGGTTCCCTGATTTTCTGTGCTCGAAAGACATACTCCTCTCTCTCAGAGCGGATTGGCTGAGGCGGTAGAGGTATTGGCTCCCTTTCTCTGTCCCGCTCCCTTTGAGCACGCCGGAACACATATTCTTCTCTCTCGGTACGGATCTGCTGCGGCAAATCCTTCTCCCTGGGCCTGTAAACGATATCACGCTCGTATTCATCCAGTTCGATAAAATCTTCTCTTCTCGGTCTCTCCCTCCCTCCTCGTGCAATGACTACCTCCTCGTCGACAACCTCCCTCTCACGAGGCCTCTCCCTCGGCCCTCTAGAGATAATTGTCTCATCGACCTCTACATCTCTACGCCGAGGTCTCTCCCTTGAGCGCTCTCGCTTCTCCTCTCTCAGCACAAGCTGTCCAGATTCTCGGCGACCATGATCTTCTCGTAGAAAATCTAGATCTCGCTCTCGCTCTGGAGCACGTCGACGTTCATGGATCTCGATGTTTTCATCGTAGACAGTGCGAGCGCTGCGTCGCCCTTGGCCACTGGGTTCATACAGGTCTCGATCACGATCGTCGTAGACATCGCTGGATGTATAGCCTCGCCGTGACATATCTGCGTATTCTTTGTAGTTTAATCACATGGAAGGATTGTATGAAGTGTTGGGTCATGCACGCTTCATTGAATGATTAACATTATCAAGACTCTCGTAGTCCGCAGTCGTCGCTCGTGCAAGGCTTTGTGTGACAACTGGTGATAGGCTGAATGACTGGTGGGGGTGATCAGAGTGCCGCGATCGGCTCGTGACAGTGGACTCGGACGCTGCGTCAAGATGCCATCATATTCCATGTGGAAATGCAGTGTGTTGGGGAAGAAGAGTGGAGCCTTAGGTCGCTATGCTACGCTACCCTTATTAAGCTATGTCATGAGGTGGGCTTTTTTCCATAGGACCTTGCTTTGCTGTTACAACACATTGTTACATTATGCATAAAATTGCACTCTATTGCGCCAATACGCATTTCCAGTCGCTTCTTAGGTGCAGGTTCATGACATGTTTGGCACGATGAAAAAGAACTTGCTTGGAGTCACTTTTGGCATATCGGGTGTATTGCTAAAGATGCTGCCAACAATCTGGGGTGTTTGGGAGCCAGGTGAAGCCTAGTGAAAATGGTCGACATGCGACATCAAGTGAGCCGTACATCCAGGACAAGGTACGTCTCTGATCGACAACATAGATTGTGCGGCAACTGTAATGCAAAGCCAAACAGGTCTATCTCCTTTCAGTGACGTGTACTTCAAACGATCGGTGATAGCCGATCAAATGGTGGTTCACATTAGTCTTCGGTCAACTGTGGGGCCACAAGAAGTCCGTGAGGGAGAAATGAGGAGAGTCGAGGCTGGCCTTTGCTGATGCGTAGAATGTGACCCAGTCTGGAGGAACGCCCCGTGAATGTGTCTGACAGATCGAAAGGATAGAGGTTACCAGTCGGAAGCCATATCGTGGGTATATGTAAGGCAGAATGTGCTGGTAGGCCTTCTATTGAGGTTGATATCTTACCTAAAAGATCATTATCGAAGTCCTCAGGGAGCACGGTCTCTCCACCCACGGCGCAAGCCAGGTAGATGGACTTCCTTGAGGGAAACTGGTTGAGTCCATAGGTCTAAGCTAGTACGAAAATCATCATGTCACCAGAGACGAAGACAAGCACATAATCTGTTCTTTGTGGTATCCGAGGCCCATTGATTACAGGCAGCCCCTTGGTATCCGAGAGAGCAAGCATATATGATCAGAAAACCTCCCATGCAGTGGCAGCCGTGAAGCGTAATGTACATTGCGGCAATACCAAACCCCAGTAACAAAATGCTGACATGGCCTCCAAAAACACCCAAGGGAGCATTAAGCTTGATCCATCCACGGGCGGAAGAGGTGTCATCGACTGCTGTAAGGGAAACACGAGCCTGGGATATAGCTGTGTGATCGGCCTACAACATGGTCGTTGGTGAGTATCCTGGAAAAAGAAGGGTCCTCACTTCTGATGATGTTTCAAATGTGGCCAGCCATCGTGTGTCGTTCCAACTGGGCATCCATGGGGAAGACCGATGTTCGATCAACAAGTCCTCAAGAATCCAACATATGCCAAATGGTGAAACGAGTCACCCAAAATCAACTGTGGTCTGATCATGGGTGCAAAGGCCCGTTCCACGTCACAGACTGAATACGAGGAAAGACATGCCAATGATCCAAGTGGCATAGGAACTCCGAAGGCGTAAAACAGATAAAGCCAAAGGAAAGTAGCTCTGAGTCCAGGTCTGTCCCCGGTTCACGCCGATCTTCGCCATCTAGAGAACAACATGAAATCATCATAGCAAAGACTACGATGGCTATGGCATTTGCTAGTCAGAAGGGGTTCATCTTCGCCGGCGTTCTTCCCGAATGGGCTCATGCCTGTAAGCGTCTCTCATCTGGACGGACTCCCTTGGATCGTATCCAGATTGGACTACTCTGGATGGAGGAGCATAAGCCGGACCCCCTCTTCCCATTTGAACGGGAGCAGCGGGATAGTCATCATTATATCCACGCATCTGAACATCAGCAGGGGAGGTCACAGGGTAGGAGTAGCTAGGCACTCTAGGATCTGCTCGTGGATCTCTGACATCTCGATAGTCCATCCTAGGTTCCGCCACTGAGTAGGATCGTGGGTCTGATCCTCTTAGGTCTGCTCCTCTTGGGTCTGCCCGTGGGTCTAGCCTTGGGTCTCTAAGATCTCTGGGGTCAACTCTTGGGTCAACTCTAACTTCTCTGCGGCTCCCGGCAGGGTATGATGGCCGGGGAGACTCATCTCCATATGGGTCGCCGCCATATGATGGATTGTAAGGATCATTGCTGCCGGGACGAGCTGAGCTCGGATACGGAGACGCCTGTCCGTAGTTAGGTCCTTGCGGGTAGCCTGAACCCTGAGAAGGGTACATAGATCCAGGGTATGCTCCTGCCTGGGTCGGTGGATACTCAGCTCTAGAAGACGCCAGATATCCGGTCTGTGCACCGGCCATGCTGTATGGAATATGAGACGGATACCCTGGTTGATCGTATGCATCCTCTATACCTTGGTTTCGGATGGCTTGGAGAGCGGTCTTGGATTGTTCATAAGGAATGTCTAAACCATCGTTAAATTTATACATCCAGCGCGAGCTTTGGGCCACATTACCTTGATGGCCTTTCCGGACGGCCTCGCGATTCTCATTCACATAAGATCGAGACAGTTCTTGTAGATCATCTATCATTTTCTGATTAGGTAGAATGAAGTCAGTAAGTAATCGGCGTATGGGACCGAAGATCAGACTGACAGAGGTGAATGGCCGGACCGCGGTGATGGTGTAGCCTGATACCCCCTATCTAGAAGTCAGTGGGTGATGCACAGGACCCGGCAAGTGCATCATCAAACATTGTAGTTGTAAGGTCTCGAGAAGGCTTCTGGCCCAAGGTATTTGCATATCTCTCTTTGTAACACTTCGCGATGGATCCCTTTGCCGTCCATGAAGAAGTCATTCAGAGCCTCGCCACGGCCACTCCTGGATGGTGGATCATCACGGACGGCTGCCCTATCGTCACGGACTGGCCTTCGGCGATCACGCTCACGATCTTCTCGTGAGGCGTGTCCACGGGTTGACATAGCTGGACTATGGGAGATGTATGGGATTTGATAGCGATGGTCTTCAGGGCAAAGGAGTGACACGAAAAAGAATTCCGACTTAGAGAAGGCTGTTCAGGAATATCTTGGTCGGAGTTCAGCACCAGAGATTTCAAGCCGGGTGGGATGTTCTGTGGTAGCACTATTCCTTTGGTCAAGAGGTCCTAGAGCCAAATATCACTGTATCCTGGTAATGAAGGGGAGTTTTACAGTCCAAGTGTGTGAGAATGGAAGGGGATGAGAAGAGAGAGTGCGCGATGAACGAGGGGTAACTGATGAACAGAATTTAGTGGCCACGCTATGTAAGCAAGCGTCGACTTCGATTCTGGTTCTGGTTCACTAAATGTGCGAATGGTGAGCCGCCAGCGAAGACAACATATGTATTATAGAAATCGGGCGCAGAAGCGATACCATGTACCTTGATGAGGCTTCGCTTCGACCTTTGACTCCTGAAATTCAACGGTATTGGACGAGTCTGCCAGTTGGGCATCTATGCAGAGATGTTGACAGCCAATCAGCTTATCATAGCGCTCAGGATGCTACTACCTGCAGCGAGCGAACAATTTCAACTTGTCCAAAGATCTTGCTCCATCACAAGGCAGCAACAGAAGACTGCAGAAACCGTGCTAGTCAAATCCTCCGCCGCGCAAGGCTCGTACAGCCTAGGTACTTTCAATCTTTATTGATCGGCACCAGTCTGTTGAGAACCAATACCTTATTCTATACACGACACCAATCTCGTAACCTTCGCCCTTTCGCTGTCACATCACCCTAGCTACGAGCCGGAACACCGGTATAGCAATCGTTTGCAGTATTTTCTTTTAGCATTGAAAGTATCCAGTGTTTCGCCACCAACCTGTGGATCTCCTAATCGCCTCGTGTCAAAACCTTGACCACTGGTAATTCACAAGCTACTGGCAAGGCTTGCTGTTGAGCATGTAGCTTCTGGGCTATCAGAGTCACCGTATGCGTAGACCTCGTCTACATCAGCTGCATACTGCCTTCATTCTTCTGCCGTTCCGTTGTGCTACCAAATTCTATCCCAGAGGTCCCTTCTACATGCGAAGTTGAGCGACTTGCGCGCGAGCATATCCTAGTCCTCTCATCATTCACTGGAGCTACAGTCCCATGTCCTCGGAGAATGACAAGGCTGGATGGCCAACAAGCGCCGGACTTGCCTGGTTAAGTGTGTCAGCTGTGTGTGCGACTCCTTGTGCCATTTGGCCTCCGTGCATAGTCTGATATGATGCTACACTGTTCGTTGAAGCTTGACACAAGGTATTTCCAAACTCACGTTTGCCGGTCTTGGCCGCATTTTTGGAGAGGACATTTGACTCGGGAGTCTGGCTCCAATGCGGAAACGTTCCGCCCATAATCTTAGTCAGTGTGAATTGAATGTCCATGAATAATGCAAGCCTTCCTGCCCAATCTTCGAGGATTTGATCTTCTGTACAGTCCCTACGTTATGCCACTAATTTCGCTGCCTAATGGCTTAGGGCCCACTCTACCGGAGGAGAAAAATTGCATACGAGCGCCAGAACGCGCTGTCCTCAAATTCGGCGGCACTTCAATCGGAAAATTTCAAGAAGCTGTTGCCAGAATCTGCCTGTAATCAAGGCTTCTCCCTGTGTCAAGCCGAGTATGCTGCTAACAGTAGCCACCTACAGAGCGAGTGCGTCCGAGCATAAGATTGCCGTTGTCTGCTCGGCTCGCAGTGGCCGGTCTAAAGTTGAGGGGACTACCAATCGGTGTGTGTCTCTCAGCTAGTATCGTATTACCATGGCCATTGTATCCTAAGTCGTTCCCTGCAGCCTTCTCAAAGCGGCTCGAGAGGCTGCCAAACCAAAATCAACAAGATACGATGCCATCGTATCCGATATTCTCCACGATCATATCAGCGCAATACAACTCACTTCCCACGAGCTAGCAACAACGTTGGAGCGAGATATGACCGCAGAGTGCGAACATCTAAAAACCTTTTTGGCAAATATACCCAAGGTGGGCATTGTGGACCCAGAAGATGAAGACAAAATTGTGAGTGTAGGTGAAAAGC
>JAABUL010001925.1_pt1 | contig 36769 bp, 40 predicted proteins | sample 5559151 | NCBI WGS metagenome assembly JAABUL01 (sample SAMN10711876, study PRJNA513368) | rock metagenome | isolation source: Antarctica rocks | place: Antarctica: Victoria Land, Pudding Butte sud | reverse complement strand
GAGCTTTCTCAATATGACGTCATGATGATTTATATCAGCTATTAACATTGAAACAGTCAATTTCTTATGACTTTCGACTGTGAGATTGAGTAGAATTTTATGAGTAATGATCTTTCTTGTCAGCTTTCCGTCATATTCTCTTATTAACTTCTCTTTAGCTAGTCGTATGAGTTGAATTTCGAGCTTCTGACATATTTGATTGACTAGCTTTGTATGAATCAAGATGTAGATCGTCGAGTCACTATCTATCAGAGATCGTAGCTTGAAGAATTCGCCTTGCGAGAATAGAGTGACATCGACTAGAAATGACTTTTCGAAGTAGTTCTCTTCGATAGGTGAAATTTCGTCGATTAGATTGCACAAAGAAATGATCTTTATCTCTTCAATGACTCTGAAAGAGATGATTAGTTTTTTGAATCAGACTCTGAATCAAAGTTCGAAGAATGATCAAACTCGTCATTTAATGCGTTAATTCTGAAAGATCTATTCAAGCACTCTTTAGAAGTATGATCAGACTTATGACATAGAAAGCAGTTTTCAATTAGTAAGTCATTTTCTTTGACGTTAGTCAAAACAGCGTCACGTGATTTTGACTGATCAGTCATCTTCATTTCTATGATTCTACAAGTAGCTTTGACTGACTCTTCAATGAAGATGATCTGTTTAGTTGTTTTAGCTTTGATCATTGCTTCTCTATTCTTGATCTCTTGAATAGCTCGTTGATCATTATTCAATCGAATGAGATAGAAACAAATTTCTTTCAGAGTACTGAGTTGAATCAATTGAGTTACTCAAGCGAATTGAAGTCGAGAGTTTATTTTATTCTTTAGATCAACGATCAGCTGTTTTTCTTGATAGTCTAGATAGAAGAATAGTCGTTGAAATTGAGTATAAAACTCGCTGAATTTCTTCTGTTCTTGAATCAAGTTGTAGTAGTTTCTACGAAAGTTGACTTCTTTATCTGAGTCATTGAACAACTGAGCTAGCTCTTTCAAAAGCTCATCGACGATCTTGTATGAGTTGAAACAGTCACGTTCGCGTCTTGACTGAGTGATCTCAGCTGCATCATCGAATAATCTGAAATGTACGTAGCTCAGCTTGACTCGTTCACTTGAAAAGAGATTGACGTTGATTTTCAGCTTGTTCTGAACTTTTTCATATCAGTTCTTTCAGATAGAGTTCTTTTCATCAGTGAACAACGAAGAATCGAGTATTTTCTGAAATCTAGAACGCTCAAAGTAGATTGACGATGACGAAGTAATCTCTCTAGCTTGTAGCTTAGCTTTCAGCTCTTCGCATCGTTTCTTCAAAGCTTTCATAGTCATAGCTTTCATAGTCATAGAAGATGTTATGATTTCAACGAATGAGTCGTTATCTTTGACAATGAAGAATGAAGCTTCGAAACGCTCTTTGAAAGAACGAGGCATGATGAAGAAAGAAGAAGAGATTGAATTGAACGAGTGTTTTAAAAGAAAAGAGATCAAGCGAAGAGCAATGCTCAGCAATAGAAGATGAAGTCGTTTTTGTTGTTTGATTTGAAGATTGATTGATTCTCTTGATCGATTTGATTCTCTAGCAATCAACAAAGGTTCTTTATCGCTGATTTTATTAATCGAGATGAACGATGCGTACTTAATAAGCTGTAAGTCGTCTAGCAATTCAACCAGTCTCGCTGTTGATTTTATAAACTCTCTAGTGTTGTTCTGTCTTTCGATTGCGTCGATCATCAGGTAAATAAATTTCTTTAAACTCGATCTGCCTGAACGAGTATATTGAACGAGTAATGAGTATCTGTATCGTATGATAAACGAAATTCTTAATGTAATGTTGAGATCATGTCTAAATCATTCAATCAAAGAAACTTGAGACTGATATGTATGTATTGCTCTTTAGAGATAGCTATAACAAGACATTAAGAATACAGAAGAGAAAGAGTGCAAGCTCTTCTATAAATAATGACTTGAGGCTGCGCTAGACTCGATACAGATGTGATGTAATATGTCAGACGTGTTTGTCTAAAAGAATGATGAAAGAAATGAATGAAGAAAGTGCTAAACAACGAGAAGAAGTGCTGAGAATGACTTGAAGAATTCAATAGAAATGCGCTAGATTCAAACTAAGCATAGCGTCATGACTTGCTTTAATCAAATCGATTAGAGTTAAATCTGAACTCTGATTGATTCAGACATGTTCATAACAGAAGCAGTTAATAGCTTCTTCAACTTTCATAGAAGTGATGAGAACTAAATGTCTCATTTTGATAAAATGATCAACAAAGACTAGAACATATTTATATGTGATACTCATGAAAATACTGAGCGATAAAGAATCTACATAGTTTATGAAGACATCACATCAACAATGTTTGAGAACTGAAAGAGAACACAATCATTCTTGAGTTTATTGTCTAAAGAGTTTGAAACGTGTGCACATGTGACAGTTTTATACAAAGCGTTGAACATACTTATAAATGTTTGATCATCAGTAAGCTTGACTGATCAGTTCATAGCTTTTTGCTCTTTCTGAATGATTATTGATGACACTATCATGAGCAAGTTGAATGATACGAAGACGTAGTTTATCTGAGTTGAGCATGTACTTTCTTTCTTGAAAGTACAGATGATTCTCGTGTTCTTCACATTCAATCAGAGAAATCTTGTTGTGATGTTGTGCTTCATTGCAAAGTGCTTCAATTATCTGAACTGCGAATTTATCATTGATTTCAACTTGCTTTCACAATGTCTGAGTGAAAGTATCAGCAGAATCTTCATCAAGATTCAGAGTGTCTTGATCTAGCTGAGACTTAACATCTTCAACGTTGAATTCTTTGATTTCTAGATTCATGAAAGTTAGAATTTGCAAAAATGCTGAGATAACTGAAAACAGATGTAACTGAACTGAATCTAAAGCGATGATTTGTGACTGAAGCTTCATGACTTTGATGTTGAAGACATCAAGAGCGAGATTCTCAACAATATCAAGATTTAAAACATGAATTTTCAGAATTGTCTGATGTTAATATTGATGTCAAGAATCAAATTGTTGTGAGTTTGCATAAAGCGAATCATATAAATGTATTTTAACTAGAAGTTCAAAGCTGAAGAAGAAAGAAGATGCAACACGTCGTGAGTTTTACTTACAAAGACACGCTAAGTTGCTAGCGTGTCAACATCAGCTTTATACTAGTCTATGATAGTCTGACATGATCTATGTTAGACTAACTTGAAATGCACGATTGCAACATTATTCTCTCTCTTCATTTAGCAATGTTCTCATTGCTGCAGTTCAATCAATCTTTCTTAAGTTGATTTCTATCTTGACTTGTTCAAATATTATTCATGAAAGTCATTTATAATCTTTAAGCATTCTTCGAATTCACTTTCATTGACGTTGTATCAATGTAGATTGATGTCATATTCTTTTCAATTGACACAATATTATAATCATCATCTGTAATGTCTGAAGTTCAGTATGTTCTTCACTTTTCATTCATCTTTGTCATTCATCACTATAGAATCAGACGACTCATTTCGTTGTTCTTTCAGAGAGTTCTTTGAATTCAGTTGCAGCAGATTCGAAGCGAACTTTGAATGAATCTTCATTGTCGATGACAATTTCAGTCAATATGCATGTTCAATCTTGATCAGAATCTTGAAAGATTCTAGCATTTTATCATCTAGTTTCTTTGATGATCTTGCAATCGTAATGTTTCTGAAATCTAGAAACATCATGTCATTTATCTTGTAAATCATTTTCTTTCGATGCTTGTCAATCTGTTTCTTCATGATGACTCTGATTCTTGCTAATGCTTGTTTGATCAACGCTAGTAATCATTTCATATGTTCGAATATATTCTCTGCTTTATCTGCTTCAATTCTTGCTTGAATGATTTCATATTCAATTGAATTTGAATTGAAGCTCATGTGAGAGTGAAAGTTCTTATTCAGAAAGAACGTTGACTGTTCAATTAATGACGAAATAGCGTTGTTATCGACAAATTCAGTTATAGATAATCAGATGAATCAATCATCTTGCATATATGAGCAATAGCTTCGTAGATATCATTTCACATTCTGATTCGCTCTTTTCGTTTGATCATTAATTTGCAAATAATAGTCTGTGAATAGTTTCATCTTGATGTTGAGTCTTAGACATAAAGACTTTCAGACAATCAATATGAATTGTGAATCACAATTGAACATTATTGATCTTGATAGTTCATGAGCTCTGAAGACTCATATCAACAGTAGCTTAACTGTTTGTTCTGCGAAGATTTCTTCGTCATCTGATCAACACGATATATAATGTCGTTTCTTAAACAATCGATCTATGACTGTCAGAATCGCGTTGTTTTCATCACTTTTTGATAGATCAATAATGAAGTCTAATGATATGTTCTGTCATTGCTGCTCAAGTATGAGCAATGACTTCAGTAATTTATTGATTCAATCTCTCGATGCTTTTGATCTACGACAAACGTAACAGTTTTGAATGTAACGCTTGATCATCATTCTCATCTTCGATCAGCAATATGATCATCTCAGCAAGTTCAACGTTTAATTCATGTCAGAATGATCATTGATTGAAAGATCATATGCTTCTCTTATCAATCAAATGATTATTGACTGAAAAATTCATAGTTTATCATCTTTTCAGAGTACTTCATCAAGTACTTTGCAATTGTCTAGATCAATATCTTGACAAGTTCTTCTGTTTTGTTTCATGATTATTTGAATATTAAAGCACAGTTGATTCGTTCAATTTTTGACTATAATCTGATTCTAAATAGAAATCATTTCTTCGATTGAATTTTAATTAACTTTCAATTTGAGTTTCGAATCTGAATCAGATTCTGAGTCAGATCTTGATCAGCTTTCTGATCATCTTCTTGATTAGCTTCTATTGACTGCAATTCAAACTTGCTTTCTGACAACAGCATCTGATGCTGATATAGCTTTCAATCATTATTTGCTTCAATCAACTTGACGTCTGACATTCTGATCAGCACGTTGACTTTCAGATTCTGTTTTTCTGACTGATATATGATCTTGAAGTTATATTCAAATAACTTCTCAGCTCATTTAGTCTGTCGTCTGATCAGTTCTTTGATCGTCATGAAGTACTTTAAATTCAGATGATCAATGAAGATCTTGATCAAAATATCTGTACATTTCAATTCAGAGCATCAATGCTTCAAGCAGCAAATAATGATCAGCAGTTTCTTGTCATAGATCTTGTAGTTGCATTTTGCAAGAATCATGTTCTTGCTGTAGAAGATCACTGAATGTAGAATGTCTTCATCGTCATATTGAGACAATACTTTGTCGTTGACATAGTTCAAGAAGTCAGTTTTCAGAATAACTTTTCTGATCAAGTTAAAATGCTTTAGAATGAGAGCTATCATTACTTGTTGCTTCAATTTTTCAAAGATTGTCTGACAGATCTCTGTTCATTCAAAGAAATGATCTTTTCAAGTCAACTTTATCATGAATCAAATGATCTTTGAGAAGTTCTTTATGAATCATCGATAGAAATTGCAGAAGTCAATGAAGATCTGCACATGAGTCAACAATTGCAACACTTTTCAGTTTCAAATCACATCTACTTTTCAAGAATTCATTCGCAGATCATTGATGAATATCAGTAGTTTAAGAAATGAGATTTTCTGAATCTTGAATTCACACTTGTCAATGTTTATCTGCAGATCGACTTCACGAAGCTTGTCTAGCACTTCTTTCACATGAGTTCTATGTTTTTTCAAGATCTTACTATAGATGAGAATATCATTCAAGTATGTCTGACAAAACTTGTGCAGACAGTCAAACAATACATCATTGATATAATGCTGAAAGAACGTGAGTTCATTGATTAATTCAAAGAGCATTACTTTATACTTATAGACATTGAAGAAAGTAACAAAAGTAGTTAAATTCTCGCTTTCTGAACTCATGTGCAGTTTATTGAACGTGACAATAATGTTAAGTTGAGTTAGATACTTACTGTCTTGAATTCGAGCGAGTACTTCGTTTATCAAGAATATTGAATAACGATCTCTTTTGATCAGAGCATTCAGTTTTTAATAATTCATGCAAAAGTAAAGACTATCATCTTTCTTTTTGATAAATAGTATTGACGAAGCGAAGAAAGCTTTGCTGAGTGTAATAAACTTTTTTTTCAAGTTTTCTTCTAAATACTTCTTGATTTTCTGCAACTTGTAGCTTGACATGAAATACAATCGACTTCTAAAGAATTGACTCTCATCTTCTAATTCAATCTTGTGATCATATAATCAATGCAAGAGCAACTGCGTTGTCTTTTCTCTATTGAAGACATCTAGAAAGTCGTGATAGACTATCGAAAGCTTCTTCTTCAGTTCACTCAGTGACATAGCAAAGATCACTTCATTTAGTTTCATGAAATCTTCAACTGAGCTAAGCGCTTTGTTGATTTCACTAATGATCAAGAAGAAGATTTTGATCTTCTTATTCTTGACTAAAGTTTAATACACAACGACTTTGATCATGACAATATTAACAAACTCTTCTTTCTCTGATAATTGAATGAGTCGAGATTGATCAAGATCAACTTAAGTGCTTGACTTCACTAAGAATAATGATTCAATGAATCGAACAAATTCAATGAACTGATTCACTAGTTTCTGATTCGTAAGTCGCTTCAAAATAATAGTCAACGTAACAATTGAGTTCAAGTTTCTTTATTTCATTTTGCAGATCTCGCTTGACTCAAATCTGTGAAATGCTGATTGATTGCTTGCTTTCAAAACAACAGATTTCAATGTTTAAATCTTCAACAATGATATTAATTGATCATTTGCAAAATTTACCAAAATTTGATTTCTTTTCAATCAAAGATTTTCAATGATTATTTTGTGCTGATCTAAACAAGTTATCAATAAAAGCATCATTTCATTCTTGTGTTCTTGTATCATGATCGATGTATACAGAGCATATGTAATCGACTTTTGATCAGAAGTTTCATCATACAATTGAATCAACTTTGATTTTGACAACGATATTGACTGAATATCAAAGTGTTCACATAGCTTTGACATCAAAGATTCATCAATGAAAGTCATGTCAGTGACTTCAGTATTTATCAAAGCGAAGAATCTGAATATCTTTTCTAGACTATTCAAAATGACGTCAACAGTGAATGACTTGAAATCAAATGAATCATCAGACATGCTGATGAAACAGAATATGAGTATATCACTCTCAATCACTACTTTGACGAAAGCAGATCATTTTTTGAATTCGCTGCAATTTCATGCATCTGAGCTGACTTAAGACAGTTGCATGCTCTATGTTCTGACTTCTTGCATTTGAAGCAAAGTTCTTTTTTAAACAACTTCTCTCTAGCAGAATCAACGTTTGATATTCTGAGTTTCTTTCATGCAGAAATTGAAGCTGAGATTGCGATAGTGATCATCATCAAGATGTTAGCGATAAAGCGAGCGACTTAAGTCGTTAATGTCTTGAAAGCTGATTAAGCATTCAATTTCGTCAATTGAACGTCAACTTGCATGCAGATGTCAACGAATTCATTCAAATTCATAGTTCGTTCGTTGATCATGACTCGCTGAAGATCTGAGCTAATCTTATGCTGAAGATCATTTAGTAAAGTTTCATTATTGTACTTTAGTTTTGCACTAAGTCTCTGAAATTTCATTCAAAATTCATGAAAGAAGATCTTGTTTTGATACAGCTTCAAAAACTGTCGTTGAGTCATGTGATGTTGATTGAGATTGTTGTACATCTTATTTATGATCAACAGTATCTCTTTTGCTTCAAGAAATGAGTTCATGATTTTGTTTCTCATTCTGAGTGCTATGTGTTTGATCGTCGTTTCACTGACTCGACTTTTCACATATGCAATCTTCATTTCTTCAATAGAAAAATGATTCTTGTTCATCTTCAACTTGTTTCGCATTTGAAACAATCAATTATTCACATCTTGTCTTGAATCTTTGAACAGAGATGAGTCAGATAGCTTGATTGACTTCGAGAATCAATCTTTTGAAATCAAAGTGCTTAGTCAACTTAATGTTGCTTCTAGATGATGTATAATCACGTTCTTTTTCTTCATTTCTTTCTGTAAACGCGTTCAAACAGCATTCAACATTGTCTGCGTAGCTTTCAACTTGATGTTGATAGCTTTCAATTTGATGTTAATCTTGTTGATGTTATTCAACATCTGAATCATGTCATTGTGAATCTCAATTTCGATGTCATGCTGTTGACATATGTACTTAATAAACGCAACAAGATTGTCTGCTTCATGAGTGCTTATTCAAGCATTCAATTCAGTGCTGATGCTGATCTTGATCATTTCATGATCAAAAAGCAACGCGTTCGTGTTCTTTTCTTCTGTATTTAATGACGCATTCGTGTTTTCTTCTTCTGATGCTGTTCAATTCTGTGACAGAAGTGATTCTCTTTCAGCATTTTGAAGTTTGTAGCAAGTAATGCTTACTGATTCTAATTCTGTGCTTCTAGTCATTGTGTGAGTAGAAAATTGCTGATTGAAATTCAACTGAAATTTCTGATTTCAGTTCTAGAACAACATGTTCATGTTCTTCTGTTGTTCTGTTCTGATGATGAGTTCAGTAAAGAGTTAGTCTAAAGCAATATGTTCATGTTCTTCTGTTCTGTTCTAGAAATTTCTTGATTTTTAATGAGTCTTCTGAACTCGATTTTTGAATTTCGATTCTGATTCAAGTTTGAGTGATGTAGCTTGTTTTTATATCGTTTACACGTCGATAGCAAGATTGATGAGCTTTGAACTAATGTTATGAGTCTGCATAAAGCGAATCATATGAGTGTATTCTAACTAGAAGTTCAAAGCTGAAGAAGAAAGAAGATGCAACACGTCGTAAGTTTTACTCACGAAGACACGCTAGATCGCTAGCGTGTTAACATCAGCTCTATACTAGTTTATGATAGTCTGACATGATCTATGTTAAACTAACTTAAAGTGCACAATTGTAACACAAATGTATCTCTTTCTTTAAAAAGATCTTCTGAGCAACGTGTCAAAGCATTCAACTTATCATCAATCTTGTTGAAATGATAAGCAATGCAATAGTTGAATCTAGACAGAAACTCACTTCAACGAGCTTGATGACAACTCAACTGCTTAGTTGACATGAAATACTCAAGATTTTTGTGATTCGTGATCATCTCGACAGAGTAGATAAAGTCTTCAAGCTCTGATCATCATTTCTTGAAAGCGCAAACAATGATCATGAGTTCTTTATCGTAGATCTTGTAGTTACACTCAACTGAGTTATGCTTCTTTGAAAAGTAAGCAACTGAATGAAAAATCTCATTCTCATTGTATTGAAAGAGAATGTTTTCAAACACATAGTTTGAAACATTGATTTCTATCACAATCTTGTGATCTGAATTATAGTGATGAAGAATAATCTTGAAAGTGAAGACTTTTTTAAGAATGTTGAATGCAATCTGACATTTCTGAAATCAGACAAAGAGTACATCTTTTCTGATGAGACGAGTGAGCGAAGTAGCTATTCTACTATAGTCATAGATGAATCTTCTATAGAAGTTCGCGAAATCTAGAAAACTTTGAACGTCTTTAACGTTGATCAAAATGAATCAGTTGATAATGATGTTTATCTTAAAAGAGTTCATCTTAATCTCTTCAATGATGATTATCAATTCTAAATATGAAACTTGAGTGATGTGAAACTTGCATTTAATTATATTCATCTGAAGATCTGCTTCTTGCAGCTTTTGCAAAATGAGCTTGACATAAATTTCGTGCTCAAGTTTATTATTGAAATAAATCAAGATGTCATTCAGATAAGCTGTATAAAACTTATTTAGATGTTTACAAAGAGTATTGTTAATATACTTCTGAAATGAGACAGACTCATTACATAAATCAAAGAGCATGACTAAATACTTGAATAATTCAAATTGAGTGCAAAAGACAATGAGAGTTTCATCTTCTTCTTTGATTCAAAGTCAATTGAACGCAGAAATGATATTCAGCTTGATAAAGATTTTAGCTCGACTTAAATGATTCAGTGTTTCTGAGATCAGAAACAGAAAATATTGATTCTTAACTGTGATAGCATTCAGATCTTGATAGTTCATGCAGAAGCAAAGTTCTTCTTCAAGTTTCTTGATAAAGAAAACAGAGATAATCATTTGAAAGCGACTGACTTGAATGAACTCTTTGCTCAAATTTTCATTCAGATAACAACGAAGTGTGAGAACGCATTTCATTGACTATGAATGATGTGTATCTGCAAGACTAGCTCGCGAGATTAGATTAAAGAGATTAGCGAGTGAATAAAGATAACAACTTGACAAAAGATGAAAACTCTGCAAGCTTTTGCTTTTGTTTCTTAGCAATTAGTTCTATCATCAATAGAGTGCTATCTTATTATCTTCTACTACGCAGTTTCACGTAAAGAGATCTTGTCGCCTTACAGTTCTAATTGCTTTGTTTGCATGAAGCTGCTCAGTAAAAGATGTTAAATGTGCAACGACTCATCAGAAGTTGCATGATCAAAAGAAGCAGTAACTTCTTTCATACTGATAATTTGTCGTTTCATCAGAACAGATTTGAGAATCATGCATTCAAACATGCAGATGAGAAGTTCAAGTTGCAAGAATCTAATGAACAGACAAATTCTATCTCTTGATGATTAGCAAGCGAAGTATGCAAGCAGTTAAAGAATCTGAAGACACAGAACATACTGCTTGTCTTACAACTTCATGTATCAAAACTTGAGCAAGAAACTCAATCAATTTCTGATCATCGATGACAATATAGTGATGATCACTATCAAAGTGATGCATGCAAGCATGCTAATTGATCTTACAAGTCTAGAGAGCAAAGCATTACAAACTACAACTTCTTGATGTTCTGACTGCAAAATTGCAAAGACTTCATAGTTGCAACATCATTTGATTTCATCACGAAAAAGAAGAAGCTGCAATGATTTATGTCATACTTGTCAGAGAAGTCTTGCAATCAGTGATGAGATCATGTGATGAGCATGTGCAATTGTGATGAAATACTCGACTGAAAGTACTACATTGAATACTTGCATGCTAAACTTAGCAATTTTGAAATTCGCAACTTTCAAACAAAATGTTGACTTGAGACTGCAAAGCAGCGAGTTAATCAAAGCATCATGAATTTCGAGCAATATTTTATCAGATTGTACGCAAATCTGAACTATCATATATTCAACAAGACTTGCATGATGTACTTGCAAATAAAGATTAACAAAATCATCATGAATGAGTTTCTTCACATCTCATACATCTCTATCAATTATGTCAATCTGCTAAAGCATCTTATAAACATTGACTTGCATTTGCAAAACATTGACGCATTGTCGAAGTTACATTTGCAGCAAAGTAAGAGTGTAACATTTCAAAAGAGTTTTCAATTCTTGCATGAAAAGATGAAGTTTATCATTGCAACGAAGAATTTTAAGTTCTTTGCTTCAAGCACGCAGTTTAAAGACGATGCAACACTCAAGTTCAGTAAGTTTAAGCAAGATGTTGCTTCATTCAATCTTACGTGCTGATCATGCAAGAAGATGAAACATAAAATCAATAATTTGATGTATTTCAACTATGCATTCAGATAAGAGACTTGCAATCAGAGCAAAGATACGAAAAAAGAGAAAGTCTGATATTCATCATCAAGTCATTAAATATAACTATGAAAAGATGATTGTCATATGCACTGATGATATCAGTATTGACAAATGTCTCTGAGAGAGTGCGTGAAGCTCACTGTCTTATTGACTCTGAAGTTGAGCAAAATTTTATATTGCAATCATGAAGTAATTCTGCAGAAACATCTGTGTTGTTTGTAAAGAAGTTGAACGAAAGTCTTCATCTATGTCTGAACTATCATGATCTCAATGAAATAACAGTAAAGAACAATTACTCATTATCTCTACTGTCTGAGACGCTGAATCGCTTTGCTCATGCAAAACACTTTATCAAAATTGATATTTGCAACGTTTATTATTGCATTTGAATTCGCAAGAATGATGAATGAAAAATGACTTTTCATACATGCTATGATCAGTTTGAGTATCAGATGATGCTTTTTGAACTGATAAATGCTTTTGCGATCTTTCAGTTTTATGTAAATCACGCGCTTAAGTCATTCATGAATATTTACTGCATGATATATTTAAATGATGTCTTAGTATACTTTGAGACGAAAGAGCAGCATTGAAAGCATGTGCATAAGATTCTTTGCACACTACTGAAATATTAACTGTATGTCAAGCTGTCAAAATGCACTTTCAATCATAGTAAAGTTATCTTTCTGAAGTTCGTGATAAAATGAAGAAATATTCAGATGAAACAGTTTCATATTGACGCAATCACTAACTGATTTAAGTTCAAGTCTGCAAAGAACATTTTTGTATTCTTGAAATTTGTGAGATTTTATCAATGATTTATAAAAGAGTTCTTTCAAATCATCACGCTCTTAACAAATTTAATCAAGAGTGCAAAGAAGAGAGCAATGCATTCATTCTTTGCAATGACATTGAAAGCAAGAGAAGCTTTTGAAAGATTGAAAGCAATCTTTGTCAATGCTCTCATTTTAAAACACTACGATTGAGATGCAGATCTTTGCATAAAGATCGATGCATCAAATCGCGAAGTCGAAAACATGCTTAGTCAGAAGAGCAAGACTGATCAATGACATCTCATTGCATACTATAGTTATAAGTTCAAAGAAGCTGAAGTACAATGAAACATGCATGACAAAGAGCTGTACGCTATAGTTCTTGATTTTAAGAACTGACAACATTATCTTCAGAGTAGCAAGCGATTCATATGTGTGATAACAGATCACAATAATCTTCATTACTTTATGATGATAAAGAAGCTCAATGTACAACAAATGTGCTGAACTGAGAAATTAGCTGCGTTTGACTTTCATATAGAATATCACAGAGACAAATTAAACTTTGCAAATGCATCATCAAGAAGACTCAACATAATGAAATTGAATGATAGCAAGAAAAATAATAATTATTTTCTATTTACTCTGTGAAACAAACTTTGCAATCAGAAATGTCAATCTGAGCTGCTAAAGAATAAAGAAGTTTTGACAGCAATCAAACTTGCAGCATTGATGATGCAACTGAATGACATAGTCATTGCAGATACTTAAGTCATGTGATTGAATGAGAAAGTACTCATCAGATCTTGCAGAATTCTAGACACTGCGTTGTTTCAACTTTTGATTCATCAGATTATGAAGTCGAAGAGATTTTATTTGAAGATGAGTGAATCAATGATTGCGTGACTGCTGAAGTTACAACAAAGAGATTTCTTTGTTGCAAATGAGAAGTGATGTCAACGATTCACATTTAGAAAGAATGAGCTTTCAAAATGAAGTATGAAGAATGATGAACTGCTACGTTGTGATCTTGCAGTTTATGTACTCAATGACTCTGCTACAAGAAATGAGATTCTGTGTATGAATCATGATGATTTCGAAGTAGATCATTTCACACATATTCATATCAAGACTGTAATAAGAAGAAAATATTACTGATTGAAAATGCTCAAAGAGATGATGAAATATGTTTGCATTTGTTCAGACTGTCAGTGAGTGCAAGTGCATCATCATAAGTTCTATGAGAAGCTGACATTTATATTGTCAGAAAGTGTGAATTCATTTCACATGATGATCATGAATTTCATAACAGACATGCTCTCTGCAAAGAATTTGTACATCGAAAAAACAAGTGATGTTATATTGATAATGATAAATAAGTTGATCAAGCATGCAATTTATATTTCGATGATCAAAGATTTGAACGTCAAGAAACTTGCAAATCTGCTATGATGAAAATTCGTATCTCAACATGAAATGATGTGAAGCATTATATTGAATTGAGACTCACTGTTTATCAATCATTTCTGAATCACTCTATGTTGACATCTTGAAGCGAAGCGAAAGTTAAGCACTGCATTTCATTTGCAAATCAATGATCAAATAGAAAGACAGAATCAGATGCTTGAGCACTATCTGCAAGTGTATTTCAATTACAAGATGAATAACTGATCAGAGCTTTTATCAATGACGATGTTTGCATATAACAACAGCATACATGCTAGTATTGAAAAAACTTCACATGAGCTTCTAAAGAAATACATTGCAAGCTTCGCAGAAACATCTGAGAACAAAGCTTTAAAGAGAAAAACATTCTTGATTATGAAGTGAGCAGAATGACTACGAAGTATCAGAGAACATTTAATGAGACTATGAAAGCAAATAGCAGAGCAGCAAGCAAAGTATTATAATGCTCATCATAAAGCTGCAAGCTTTCAGATGAAAGACAAAGTGCTTCTGCAAAGCATAAACATTTGTACACTTTGTTCAAAGAAGAAGATTGATCACAGACAATTGAGATCATTCAGAATATTAAAGAAGATCAACATGCAAGCATATAAGCTTGAACTATCTGAGAAATATGATGCAATTTACTTGATTTTTCATGTTTTTTTATTGAAACTCTGACACTCATGTGATGAGAATTCAAAGTCGCAGATCATTCTTGTAAAAGAGAAAGAGAAATGAAAGATAAAGAAGATACTTGATCAGTGAATCAAGAAAGAAAAGATTAAGTATTTAGTTCAATGAGCTGATTCATCTCTTTATAAAAACTTCTGAAAATCAATGAAAAATCTTAGCAATGCAAAGAAAATCATTGAGAACTATGAGACAGAAAGACAGATACATCAGTTGATTGTAAAGAAGTCAAAGAGAAAAAAGAGAGACAGATCACGTAAGAATCACGATTGAGAAAGTATCAAAAGCGCAAAGACGCAAGTTTAAGAAGTTGATATTAAACTACAATTACAAAATTTCATGCAACATATGTTTTCTAAAAAAGAAGATGATGAACGTCGTGAAAGAACGAAGAAAAGAAGCAATTAATGATCGCAAGCGAGAACATTGAAGTGAAGAAGAAAGCTATTTATTCATCAGCGAATCTCATCATGCATTGCTTACTTCAGTTGACATTTACAAGACGAAGACGAAGCGATGTGATGACAACAAGAAGTGACAAGAACAAGAAAGACGAGAGTCTTTACTCAACTGTTAGATACAATCTTACATGATTGAGAGAAAAGTCACTCACTCTCTCATTGTCAAAGACGAAGAGTGAGACAAGTCTCAATGCAAACGTTGAGATAATGATTCATCGCTTGCGCAGCACAATGCATTGACAGCTGAAGATGATGTGAAGCTGAGTTCATCATGCAATCGTGCTTTCTCATGAAGCAGTGCTTGCATTTGCGAGCATGCTCAATGAGAACACGACACATGTGAATCGTCGCTGCGCTCAGATGATGAACGCAGCGACAGCATCAGATCATCTGATCACTACAATTTATCATGCATCAGCAATTATTGAAACATGCAAAGATAAATATGTATATCAAGAATCATAAGCTCAATCTTCAACGCAGAAGATGCGAAAGAAGCAAAAGAAGCAAACATGACAGACGTTGCAGCAACAATGACACGACAAGAAATATACATTTCAAGAAAATGAGCAGACTTCGCAAGCATGTTAGCATGATCTCAGTGAGCGCGAATGCTGCTACTTATCATGATGATGATGATGATGATGATGTTAATACTGCTATGTCATTCACATTAGCTCATGAGCTGACTTGCATCACAACAACGCTGCAACGAAAGAAGCTCATATCATGAGCTGCAAGCTATGCAAGATATGCATAGCAAATTTCATGCTTCGTCAGTTTGAAAGAACAGTACTCATGAAAGAGTATGCTGAGACGAGACAAGAAGAAAAGAAAGAAAGAAAGAAAGCAAAGCTGAAGAGTTGATATCAACAATCTCGCACTAGCTCTGTTTATGCTTGTTAGCATGATTAACTCACGACACTTCTACACAGATGCTAAAGTGCTGAAGAAGTCATGATTACACTATCAGCTACAAGAAGACAATACGATGCTATGAAGATTCAGAGATCAAGTCTTTAAGAGAAAATGCAGTTGTGAAAATGCATCTCATCAACTATGAACAATGCATGTCTGCAAGACTAGCTCATGAGATTAGATCAAAGAAACTAGCGAGTCAATAAAGATAATGACTTGACAGAAGATGAAAACTCTGCAAGCTTTTGCTTTCGTTTCTTAGCAATTAATTCTATCATCAATAGAGTGCTATCTTATTATCTTTTACTATACAGTTTCACGTAAAAAGATCTTGTCATCTCACATAAAGTTCTAGAATTTCATCACAACTCATGTTGTACAAAGCAAAGACTGAAAGTTGAGCATCTTCTTTAAAATGTATGACATGATCATGAACTTAATGCAAAGACAAAATATCAACGTTCTTCTTGAAAAAGACATTTAAAAACTTGAAATATCTGAACAATAAAATTGTGACTGAATTGACGTTCTTACTTTGTTGATAGACTTCAAGATCTTCTTGTGTTGTAAATGCAGTCAAATGAAATTTCTTTTTCATTTGATGAAGATTCAGACAATGATTTTTATCATACATACTGTCTTGAGAGTGAGATGAGAACTGAGCAAGAGTTGAACTGTTTTTTGAATAAACAGTCAAAGTTTTGTGACGCGATTTTGACTCATCAGAATCTGAACTAAAAGACGAGATTAATTCAAGATTCAAGAAAACATTGATTTTCTTTAAAGTGATGCTAAACACTTCAATGTCTTTGACATGAGCAGCATGATCAAAGCTTCAAGCTTTCAACTCAACTATGTCAAGTTGTATAAAAGATTGATTGAATTGATCTGCTTGAAAAACAACAGAAGTTTTAAAGAGAAAAGAATTTCAACACTTGATTTTTAATGAGTATTCTTTTTGAATGACTTGAAGAATACAATTAGAAACTTCTTGTTTCAGATGAGAAACAAGATTAAATGAGATTTGTTTCTTGTGAACGAGCTAAGTATCAGTTGACTTTTCATGAGTGAATGAAAAGTTATATTGCTTCTTGTGAGCAAACGAGAAACTGAGTTACTTCTTGCAAGTGAATTGAAAACTGAATTGCTTCTTGTGAGTAAACTGAAAACTGAGTTGCTTCTTTCAAGTGAATGAGAAACTAGATTGCTTCTTGCGAGTGAACTGAAAACTGAGTTGCTTCTTTCAAGTGAATGAAAAACTAGATTGCTTCTTGCAAGCGAACTGAGTGCTGAATTGCTTCTTGTGAGCAATCTGTAGACTGAATTGCTTCTTGTGAGTAATCTGTAAACTGAATTGCTTCTTATAAATAATTCGTGAACTGAGTTACTTCTTGTGAGTGAATTGAGAGCGAGACTGAGAGAAAGTTACTTTGTTAACTTCAAACGAGAAATTTTCTTCTTGTTGATTAAGATCATAGATCTTGACAAAGAATGAGTAACAATGATTAAGACAAAAGAAGAAAGACAAGATGAGAATATTGTGTTCAAAATTGACATCAATGACGTGATGATGAAGTCATGACAGACTTATGATGATGAGATACTGATTTAATTCAATGACATAAAAGAATAGTCTTTTGATGTGTTCATCAAGAATCATTGTGATTTCAATGATATAAGTAATGTCATCAATTAAAGCGACTTGATCATCAAATTCTTAAAGTCTGCGAGAGTGAATTAATGAATGCAAGGAAAAATGATGTTGTTGCGCGAAGAATTTATTCATAAAGACATAAACAAAGACTTCACTATTAATCAGAGCGAAAGTGAGAACTTTAGATTGAGCTTGACGTAGAATACAAAATACTATCATGTAACTATCTTTGAATGTCAAATTGAATTCAAAGAGTTTCAAGACAGATTTAGCAGAAAACTTTCTATATGATTGAAGTGAGAGTGAAAAGATTGAGACTAGTAAACAAAATGATATGTATACAGATCTCTGAGCATGACTTAGCTCAGAAATTAAACTTTTTTTGCAAACAGCGAGATTTCTTTATTTATACTGACAACGTCACTATCATAGACGTTCATGATATGCAGAGTGAAAAGCTTCTTATTTGAACATTCTTTAGCAATTTTGCTTGAATGTTGCAATTTGCAGTAGTAGCACAGCTTTCACTTGTTGCAGATTTTCTTGATCTCAGAAATGATCAGAGTCTTATCTTGAACAATGATAATGACAAAACTTAGATTCATTGACTCATCAAGAGATGAGAGAGAAAGAGATGAAGATACTGTTGAAACAACAGTCACAAAGATGATGATCTTTAAACTCAAAGAGTTACTAGTTAATGCAAAGATGCTCTTGACTTTGATAAACGAAACAATGATGAAGACGAAGCGAGATTGATGATGTTTAAGCTGCTGAAACTCTTTGTTGATGTTAAAGAATGCTTGAATTCATTGATGAAAGATAAATGATTGAGTTTCATCAAGATTTTGTCAGAAGAAGATGATGACTTAAGTGAAATAATTAACATTGCGTTTCAAACAGTCAATCAATGAGAAATCTTTCATCAAAGAATATTCTTTCTTTTGATAAAAGAGATTGTAGTAGTTGACAAAGCTATTCATGTCTTGCTTCAGAGTTTCACGAAGATATAAATGAGCATCTTCTGTCTTGAAAAAGTTGTCACAGCAATGATGCAGCTTGTGTTATTAATTTGCAAAGATGAAAATGATACAAAGATCATTGACTCAATATTGATTCATTAAATTGTGAATCTTTTTATCTATGATGAATTGTGACTCGACATAGATGATCTTGACTCGATGAGAGAAGTAACAATCATTGTTCACGTTCATGCATTGTATCAGACTCTGCTTTCATGCATTTAATCAATCTTTGTCTCTCTCATATTTAAATATGTTGAGAAGCTTCTTGAATCTAGAAGCGATGAAGACAGCGACAGAGTTTGCAGAGAAGTGAACAATAAAAAGAGATTGATTGTTCAAGATTTGTGCAACAATCTGAGTTATCATCATGAGAGACTGAGAATTCAACTCTATATAGACTGAAGAACTGAAAATGATGAACGAAAATGAAATGATAACATCATGTTGTCGAACTTGATTTTGAAGCTTTTGCATTGCGCGAAAGATCTCAACTGAATTTTCAATCATACTTTAAGTGAACTTTTCAACAGCACGCTCATCATCAATCAAGAAATTGTAAGATAACTTCATTTAAGTGAAAGAATAACTAAACGAGATTTCAATGTATGAAAATGTTGCAGAAAGTGTAAATCTTTCGTAATGTCAGAAACTGAGCTAAACTAAAAATACTATTAATATAAAAGACTGATATTATTATTACTTTGATAGAATTTAAATACAAGACAATACATCAGATAATGTATAAGATGAAAGACAAAGAATGAAAGAAAAGAATGAAAGCTTGACTTTTATATACATGAATTGAGCAGAATCAAGACTAGACAGTAGTTTTATTAACTTAAGATTGCAAAAGTTCATGCACATGACTGAAATAATTGAAACAGAATTGCTGAGACTAAATTAAGATGATGATGATTAAATTAATGACTTGATTCATTGAATTGCAAAATAGATTCAATGAATTGAGATTATCTAAAATATCAAGAATTTATGTTTTAAATCAAGTTGATGATCTGACATCATGATAATTCAATAGTTCAAGAAGTCAGCATCTTGTAACATTTTTGATCGCAGATGTGATCAGTTCAAACAATGCATGAGTACATGCTTCATCATTTGATGACTTTATTTACAGTTACATTGCGAACTATTTATGTCTGAGATGTTTCTAAAATGCAGATAAACATTCAGATCTATGCGTTTGATTCTGATATGCATTGCAAGAATGCTTTCTGCTTTCTGAAGATCATCACACATCTTTATCATCTTATTGCTCAGATGCAATCTTTGTGCTGAAATTGCATTAATGTTTGCGACGCGTTCTCTTTACTTTTCTCATCGTTGATTTTATTGATCTTTGTGATACTGCGCTATTGCGATGCTATTGCTTGTTGAAATCATTATGAAGAAGAAAATGCATCGTCTGCATCTCAATTGTATCTTCGCATCTTCTTGAATGAAGACATTCAGAAGTACTATTTTCTTGATGATGAATAAACAAGAAATGATGCGATTAACTTTCATCAAATGAGCATGTATTAGTTTGCATGCTTGTCTGATCTTTTGCGTTTGATTGTTGATTCAACTGTGTAGCATGATCTTGTTCTGTAGCATGTTCAAATAAACATGTAGCAAGCTTGTGTATGTTTCTGTCTCTAGAGTTTCAATGCTTACTTTTTTGAATACTTCTGCTACGTGATGCAGAGTCTAATTCTGAAGTGTTTTTAATTTGCATTCTTTGCTCAACAGTTCATCTTTCTTGTCATGCTGATGTCAAACTGATGCTTTGAATGCAATTTCTGATTTCACTACTGCTGAGTATACTTGTCTCACTTTTGTGAAGATAACTTCTCATGTGAAGATTTCAAGATGACTAAGTGTCAGCATTCTTGTGACGTGATTCATCTTTATTTGTCAAAGATGCGCATCTTATTGCAGTTTCATGTTCAGTTGCATCTTTAAAACTCATACGTCTGATTTCGATTTAATAATTGAGCTTTCTATTTGTATGCTAATCATCATGTTGAATCTCTTCGATTTTCTAATGAAATGTGTAAGCTCATACTTTTCTGATGCGAACGTTGCATCATGAGTGCAAACTCATTTCATGCAGATGTCATGTATTTTGCTCAGTGTTTTGCAAATTTCTTTCATGAATCTGTTGTAGACTAGAATGTTAATATCATTTATGAAGTCAAGCACTTCGATTTTATTTCTCAATGCTTCGCATTTTTTGATTAAACTTGCATTGAAGAATAGAAAGAAAATCAATGAAATGAGAAATCTTTGCAATATGTCTGCGTTTATCTCGTGCATGTTGCTCATTTGTTCATTGAATATTAGCAATGTCTTTCGATCTTTTAGAAAGCTGCGTGTTCATTCAATTATGTAGCTTGATGTTCTTTTCATCTTCAGCATATGCAGAAGTCTGATGTGTGAGACTTAATCAAACGCTTCGACGACGTCTAGACTTAACATGAATGTTACATATTTGATTTTGCAATCTCATACTGTGTGAACTTGATTTATCAGTAAATTTAACGTTGAGATCATAAATCACTTGCGTCTTGCTCTCATTTAAGCATTAAATAGCATGTGATGAATCTCAACTATATCACTCAGTCTTTTGATCATGATTGACTTCAGAGCTTTGCTCATGATATCAAGCAAAGCAATGAATCAATACGTCTTTGAATCAATATAGTTGCTTTTCTTTGATTTGCATAGTACTATTGTCTGAGTCTTTTTGAACTGCTTCAAATGATATTTGTATGTTACATATGCATTGAATAAACTCGTCAGTACTGAGATCAGTTCTGCAAGACTCACTTGAAGCACTCTGTTTAAAATATCTGAAGCATCTGATGCTTTGTCTGCTTTTACTCATCTGATTGTCTGCTTCACTTCATCTTCTGTGATGCGTGAATTGAATGAGACTGTCAGAAATATGAATGACTTTGCAATGTTGTTGACATTCACTTGAGAAGATGAGAGAAAGAACTTTTCTCGCAGTATCTCGATTTTTTTCTTGAACGTTGTTATCATATGATCGATGTTGCTTCGCTTCAGTGACAAAAACTGAGAAAGCTTTTTAGATATTTGACTTTCGATTCTAGCTCATTTTGCAAAGCGTCATATTGATTTGAGTGCTTCGCTCAGCTCATGCATTTGTGATCTGAAGTGTGCATGTTTCATTTGTCGAATGATCTTGTTTTTATGATCATTGTGCTTCAGATATTCATTTCATGCTTCTAATGTATCTTGCGTTTTTCATATGATTTGCAGTCATCTTGATTTCATTACTACTTCAAAGCAGCTTTGATTTCAAAAGTCTTTTGCTCAATTTGATGATTTTGTCAAAAAGATAAATTTCTTGATGATCTTTTGTAGCACTTTGATAATTTTGCACACTTTGTCATTCATCATAGTCTTGTCATCTAAAGAGTGTTTCAAAGATAGATGTATTTGCAGATAAGCATTTAATGCTTCTGTATTCATTTTTTTTCAAAGTCATCAAGTCAAGAGTTGCACTGAGATTGTTTATAAACATAACTTTGTGATTATTGAAAGATGATTCAATCTCTGATGCAAATTGATTCATATTTTGCACTTACATATCATGAACTGTATTTTCTCGCTGCTAAAGACTAAATCAATCATCGTAAATTGATTATGAGCTTTGCAAGTAATAGTGTTTGATTTCAGCAATAATTTCAGTCTTGCATTTGTAATGATGTTTAGCAAAGTATCAGTCATTATATGATGAGTGAAGCATTTTCGTTTCTCTCAGTGAGAATAATATAAATTGAAATCTTCTACAATCAATTATTTGCAATCATTCTTAAGTAGTTCATTCAAACGAGAAATGATTGAAAATCTCTCTGTGAATGTAGTAAACAATGAGCATGAATTGTAAATGTTTAAAAGTCTTAGCATCTGCATTTCATCATCTGCGTTGCAAGTTAATATTCTGATTGAGCAAATGTTTGACTCAACTGTTTCTACTATTCATTGATTGAATCTTAAACATTTATTAACGTATATGCATGTTCTTGATTGAGATGATGAGTTTTTCACTAGATGAAAGAAGTTGTGTGTTGAGCTAAATAACTGTAAATTGTTGTTGTTGCAATCTTGCTTCTGTATAATTACTATGTTGAATTCGCAAACTTCTTTGTCAATTAAAAATGATTCTTGAATTCTTAATGACTTTCTGATGTTGTACTGTAGAATTTGTAGAAAAGATTGTTTTATTATAAAGTTATTTGTAACTGTTGTTGACTCTGCAATGAGAAGACTCTTTGTATGCTTTCAATCATCGAGAGTCTTTCTTGCTTTCTGATTGAACGTTTCTGAATCTGCTCAGATATCATCTCATCTGAGTCATTATTCACGCAAGAGAAAAGATCAATTCATCTCTTTTTGATTTCTACTATCTGTCAAGCTGATTCATCAGCGATTCAACTGCATGTTTTCAACATAACTGTTGCTGAGCTCAAGAAATTTGTTGAATCAAAAGAGTTCATTGAATCTGAGAAGTTCATTGAATTTGAGAAGTTCATTGAATCTAAAGAGTTCATTGAATCTAAAGAGTTCATTGAATCTAAAGAGTTCATTGAATCTAAAGAGTTCATTGAATCTAAAGAGTTTAAAGACAGTGAGAAGAGTGCGTGATTATATTTAGACATCTTGAAATATCTGAATGATTTGTTTTTATAAATTTCAAACGTTTGTTTCATCTGTTGTTGTCACTTGAAACAGATGCATCTTCAGAATTCGTGATTTTCGTTGCAGTTGATGCAAAGTCTTTTGTTCAAAGACATCACGCACTTCTCAATGTGATGCTTGTCTGCGCACTTTTTGTAATGCTGATTCTTTTTACAGAACTTAGTCATGTGATTAAATTTGTAGCATCTGAAGCACTGTGTGATGCAACAGTTCTTTTCAAATAGCTTGCATGCACATTCTTGATATGAATTCAGCATGCTCATGTTCATTAGTTGATTTATCATCGCTTCAATTGCAATCTTTACAATGAGTGATGAATGAATCTTCTTGCTCTTTGCTATCTTCTTAAGTCAGACTATTCTTAGAACTTTCAGATCTTCATGAAGTCTCACGTTATTTTTTATCAGTCTTTCAATGATATTTTTCTAATTACTCATGTTTATTGTAATGCATACTTTATGTGTCAGCACTGCAAAGATTCAACGTGCTATGTGTATTGATCTCATGATTTCTTTTGCTCATGTTTGAGTCTTTTTCAGATTTGCTCAAGCATCTGAGCTGACTGCATGAAGAAAAATGTCATCGCTATTCAGCTTGCAAAGTGACATGATTAGATTTCTTTGATCTGTCAACACGTCTGCGATTTTCTGTAGAATCTGTTCAATTGACTTCTTCTGTATTTCTTTTATTTCTCTTCTGTTCATTATTTTAATTATGACTTCTTATTTCTTGCGAAGCGACGACAAATTGTCTCTGAGACGTTACTTCTTCATCACTATTTCTTCTCTTGTCACGTTCGCTCATGACGTGATTTTCGTTGAAAGACATGTGCTTTTCTGTGTATGCAACTGCTTGTTAAGCAGTTGAACTGAGATCTTTAATTTCTATACATTCTTCATGATGAATGTATTTTGATTTGCATGATGTTTTTCTTCTGAGTTGAGTTGAAGATGTTGAATCAGCTTCAATGCTATCTTTTTTCATGAATGATCTTTGCTCTTCTCTTTCTCTAACGTTGATATCTTTATTAGTAGATCAATAATGTTAGCAATGTTCTCTTCATCATTGCATAAACATTTTGATCTTGCATCTCTGTTTTCTTGTGACAAGTCAACGTCGCTCACAATCATCTTTGAATCAGCATTGCTGCAATTCATGCAATTCATTGTTGTTTCATTGTTTTCTAGATTCACTCTGTCTTGTTTATAATGCTCTTTTTCAAAATTTGTGATGCGTGCGTTGTGATTGTTTTTTATTATATTGACTCTTGAGTATATCAAAATGTCATTCAAATATATTACGCAGCAAATATTCATGAATGATTTAAATGCGTGATTTACATAAAACTGAAAGATTGCAAAAGCATTTGTCAGTTCAAAAAACATTATCTGATATTCAAACTGATCATAATATGTATGAAAAATCATTTTTCATTCATCACTTTTGCAAATTTAAATGCAATGATAAATGTTGTAAATATCAATTTTGATAAAGTGTCTTGCATAAGCAAAGTAATTCAACGTCTTAAACAGTAAAAACAATGAGTAATTGTTCTTTACTGTTTTTTCATTGAGATCATGATAGTTTATGCAGAAATGAAGACTTTCATTCAACTTTTTTACAAACAACACAGATGCTTTTGTAGAACTACTTGATAAATGAATTCATTTCTTCTTTAGCGCACTGTCTAGATAATTTCATATCATAGCAAACTCATATTGTATTATTTTATAAATAAACTTGATGCAAGACATTTTGCTCTTCATCAGATTAATAAAATGTTTCATCTGATCATACATGTTCAAACTATCAGAAAGAATTTTAGAAAACACTTTCTTAAAATCTTGAATAGCAAAAAATATTTCTGATTTTTTTGCTTGAAGCGCATTGCATTTTGCAGTCTGATGATCTGCGTTCTACAATAAGTTATTTGTAGATAACAGCTGATAAAACAAAACTACATAAATCTTGTTTTTTCTTTTAGTTGCAAGCATTATCAGCTTAACAAATTTTGATGTCTTACACAAATTAACTTGTATTTGCTTTGCACGTTGAATGCTGTTTTCTTAATATGATCAATGATGCTTTGTTGCATTAATGAATATTCAAGTTGATTTTATTTAATCACAGATAATCAAGAATCATATCATATTCTCACATGTTCACAGCATGAAATTCAATGTTTCAACTTTTGCAAACTTTCTTATGATCAATCAACTTGATATTGATCTGATGCATATCATAACAGAGAATTCAATGATCATTGATCATCTGAATCTGTTTCAGAATTGCATGATTTTTCAATAACTTATACTCTTTTATTCATGATTACAATATAAAGTTTTGCTCAATCTCAAAGTCAATAAAACAGTGAGTTTCACGCATTTTCTCAGAGACATTTGTCAATACTGATATCATCAATGCATGTGATAATCATCTTTTCATAGTTATATTTAATAATTTAATGATGAACATCAAACTTTCTCTTTTCTCATTTCTTTATCATGATTGCAAGTCTCTTGTCTGAATGCATAATTGAAACAGATCAAATTATTAATTTTATGTTTCAACTTTTTGCATGATCAACATGTAAGATTGAATGAAGCAGCATTTTACTTAAATTTACTAAACTTAACTATCACATCATTTTTAAACTGCATGCTTAAAGCAAAAAACTTTGAATTCTTTATTGTAATAATAAACTTCATTTTTTCATGTAAGAATTAAAAACTCTTCTGAGATGTTGCACTCTCACTTTGCTGCAAATATAACTTCAATAATGCATCAATGTTTTGCAAATGCAAGTCAATGTTTATAAAATGCTTTAGCAGATTAACATAATTGATAGAAATGTATAAGATGCAAAGAAACTCATTTATGATGATTTCATTAATCTTTATTCACAAGTACATCATGTAAGTCTTATTGAATATATAATAGTTCAAATCTGCATATTGTTTGATGAGATATTGTTTGAAATTTGCGATGCTTTAATTGATTCATTGCTTCACAACTTCAAATTAACATTTTGTTTGAAAGTTGTAAATTTCAAAATTGCTAAATTTAACACGCAAGTATTTAATGTAGTATTTTCAGTTGAATTTCTCATCATGATTATGCATGCTTATTATATGATTTCATCACTGATTGCAAGACTTCTCTGACAAGTATAATGCAAATCATTGCAGCTTCTCTTGTTTTGTGATGAAATCAGATGATGTCACGACTATGAAGTTTTTGCAATCTCACAGTCAAAACATCAAGAAGTTGTAGTTTGTGATGCTTTGCTCTTTAGACTCATGAGATTGATTAGCATGCTTGCGTGCATTACTTCAATAGTGATTATCACTATGTTAACATTGATGATCAGAGATTGATCGAGTCTTTGACTTAAGTATCAATACGCAAAGTTGCAAAACAAACAGTACATTCTGCATCTTCAGATTCTTTAATCACTTGCGTACTTCGCTTGTTGATCATCGAGAGATATGATTGCTACTTTCGACTGTGCAACTTCTGATGAGTCGCTGCGTGTTCAACATCTTTTACTGAGCAGCTTCGTGCGAATGAAGCAATTAGAACTGTGAGGTGACGAGATCTCTTTACGTGAAACTGCGTAGTAGAAGATAATAAGATAGCACTCTATTAATGATAGAACTAATTGCTAAGAAATGAAAGCGAGAACTCGCAGAGTTTTCATCTTCTGTCAAGTCGCTATCTCTATTCACTCGTTAGTCTCTTCGATCTAACCTTGCAAGCTAGTCTCGCAGACACGCATCGTTCATAGTCGATGAGATGCGTTCTCACAGATCGCTAGGCTTATGGGTGAAATATTCCCTACAACGTACACAATGCGTAGAAGTTTGAGGTCGAAGAATCATCAGTCAAATAGCGTTGGTCGAACGAGATTCTCAGATGAGTGAGATTCTCACTCTACGCCTAAAGTACAACGTAGTGCAAGTCATATTGCATTGCCTCAGAACTCAAACGTGTTTTCGTGACTAAGTCTTTTCGAGTTAACCACTTTCCCTAAGTTTCTTTGAGTTAGGAACCCTCTGAATGACTTCGCAGCCTACGAGTAGTAGTTGAAACTTACGTAGTAAGCAAGACAACTAACCCAAAGAGACTTAACCGTCTATGCTTACCCGAAAAGGTGTAGCGCACCTAGCTTCGAAGGGGCTAGGTTTCATCTACCTACGTCTGAGTTCTGAGACAAATATTGCACGCTAAGCAAGATGTTCTTACTCAGCTCACTTCATTGAATACAGCGTACCTTCTGTTGATATATAAGGGTCAGAAGTAGTATGTGCACGTGTATATATTGATTGAACTACTCTACAAAGTAGAAGCTACGAAGAGAGAAAGAAGGTGAAAACTCTGACTCTCGCGCGCTATAGGGCTAGGCGAGACTGTCAGAGGTAACAGTACTGTTTCCTGTTTTCAACACTCTCTCTTGATCAAAATCAAGCTTCATATTGAAGCTATTCAGAACTACCTATCTACTGAGCGCATATTCGTGCACTTTTTCTGATCTCGCTTGAATTTAGACTGATCGCATCGGGTCGGGTTGGAAGATTTTTGGATTCGGGTCGAGTCGAGTTGAAAAGTTGAACCCAAGAACTCGGGTCGGGTTGAAAAGCTGAACCCGACAACTCGACTCGACAAGAAGTAGATAGATAGGTGTAAATAGCTTGATTGAGCAACCTTCATGACTTTTCGTCATGACTTTCTATCAAATCTTTCTATCAAACAGCCTTCATGGTTTCGGTCATGACTTTCTACCGAACATTCTTCAAGATAATGCAAAAAGGTAATGCAAAAAGGTAATGCAAGCGGAAAAATTTCTATTCTTAGCACTCTTGGCGTCAAGTTCGGGTTCTTGGCGGGTCGGGTCGGGTTGGAAATATGCTCAACCTGACTCGGATCGGGTTGAAAATGTGAGCAACCCGACTTCGGTTCGGGTCGAATCCAAAATGTCAACCCGAAACCCAACCCGACGGTCAGTCTACGCTTGATGTTGTTGAGGGATAGGGTACAGGTGCGGTATAGGAAACTGTAGAAGCAACAGGGTGAGCAAACAACGAGCACGTGCAATGATCGTACCAGTAGAATGGTACTGTACTGTAGATGCGTGTCTGTCCTATCTAGTCAAGGCCCCCCTTCGGCTCTCCCATCGTCACCTGACCCCGGCCTCTGCCCTTGACCAACTAACCTACTTGAGGATGCGCATGCAACCCCACGACAATGTCAATCTTCTCATTGATCTGAAATCGAATCTTAGAAACTATTTGCTGAATTTCAAGCACTTGATGAAATCATTCGAACGGTTTTCCTTCTATTTCTGCCCTTCATTTTTGAGATTCAGCCAGAAACTCGCTTTCGCCCCACTCACTCACTTCATAGACTCAGTCGCTTAGATAAAGGAAGTGCTTGACACTTCAGAACGGCTTTCGGGGCGAAATTTAGCTCTAGAAACCGTCAGCGAAGGCTGTCGGGTTTGCTCAAACAAATATAATATATATTTATAGTTCAAACGAAGTTGATGCTTGATAGTCAATGACTCAATGTCAAAATAAAAGCAAAGCATTACTGTTGAAGCAAAAAAAGCTATAGTAGAAACAATAGTAGAAGCAGAAGAAGTAGATAATCATTCAATTAAAGACATACTTTCTGATTATAAGTTCTGCTCGCTAACCTATTTGAGACTAGCTTCAATTGCGACCCAAAACGTAAATAGCTTTCTACTTCAGAAAACATATTTTTAGACAATTATCAGATTTACACTTAATAGTTTTTGCTTTCTTCTTAAGACGCAAGAGCGAGAAAGGTATATCATAATTCAATCGTCACTCTTTCGTCTCTTCGTACATTAATTGAAGAGATGAATAAATAGTGTGGCTAGAGAGCCACGATCCGCAAACCTGACCAAGAGTAGATGCCGCTCTCCCGACCAATCACGTCAAGCCCAAGTTCGAATCCACACTATCCCTCCACTTTCCTCCTGTAAAACCCCCCTGCGCCGGTACCTTTGCTGACATCCAAACCACATCCCGCTCCTGATCTCGCATCTCCCTATAAAGCGCGCGACTATTCCACCCACTCATCAAAAGCAGCTTGAACGCACACCCACTTGCCTCTGTCCTTTCCACTACATCCACAAGCGCCCGTACTACAACACTAGCCTCTCCACACACACCGTCATCATCTTCGTAGATGCTAATAACGTCAAGCACGCAAAATACCACGAAATAACTTGGCAGCTGTGCGATCAGCAGGTCAAAAATTTGGCATAGATCATTAACGTCGTCGTAATTCAGATGCTGCATGCGTTGCACGGTTCGGAGGTCAAAGTCTCGGTATGCATTCAGCAGTTGCGCGAGCAGACTCCTCATCATACCATCAGGCCCCGCGTCCGGGTCATCTTTCCCCATATGTTCACCGCAGAAGAAGGCCAGCGGAATACAGATTCGCTCCTCCGTGTGCACGTTGTCGTTGCTGGCGGACGTCGTCATGGAATCGACGAGCTTTGCGCATATGAAAGACGTAGGCTGCTGCCTCGTGGAGCCTCTGTGGTTAGCATTGATGAGCAACGCAGCAGATTCAGTGGCCGTGATCCATTTCTGTAGTTTATGCGAGCGCATGATGGCCACAACGCGGTCCTGGTCTTGCTTTGGGAGTGTCCAGATGCTTTGGAGTTTGTTCTCTATGTCGTGGTCGAGGACGGAATCTTCGTAGTCTAGGTTGGTTAGGAGGTCCTGTCGGAAACGTTGACGTTCTGGGGGACAAGTCAGCTTGGATACCTATATTCGCCCAGGGGGCTATACCTCGGAGCAGTTGTGTTTCCGACGCTACTTTACGGACAGGAAGTATAGGCCCTCTTACTGAGTGAAATCAGCTGAAGGGAATGGAGGGCCTAGAGCCGTGACTGACCTTCTCGTTTCCTAAAGTCCATCAGACTGCTGCTGGAAAGAAAGTTCTGAAGCGTTTCTTTCAAGATAGTCTCTTTCAACTCCTTGATCACACCTTTCGCCGTCGCCCCTATCATTTGCTGGATTTTGCCAGCCTCGGTCACGGAAATATTACCCAGGAGATTATTCTGCTTGAATTGTTCAATTTGGATACGACTCAGCTGTCCCACAATGTCCTCATGATTACTGTGCGAGTCTTTGTAGATAGACCTGACAGTCTCGTTCGTGTGCACAATGGTCTCGTAAGAGCATAGTTTCGCACAGTGGTCGAAATACTGAGAATGGGTTTTAATGGCTTGAATCAGGTCGCTCAATCGCTCTTCGTAGGAGCTCTGCTTGAAAAAGCTTTTGGAAAACTTCTCTAAGCGAGGTTAATCCGTGCCCCTTCCCAATGTACACGCATCGGCGGTCTTACTTATAGCTTTCTCCCGATACCACTCGACAATGTGGCGTAGCGCAGCTATCGTGGCGGAATAGAGAGCAGCACTGCTTTGATGAAGCTGTTTGGATTTCTTGAAGGCGCCCAGCGCTCTATGTGTGCTCCCAAGTAAGATCGGGATCTCCGCCAAAGCTTCACAGACGTCCTTCCGAAGGTCCTGCAACCGACCCGCAGCCTGTTGACAATCAGCACACATGCGTACGGAGGGTCGTGTTGGCACTGGCACGGACACTAAATATAAGTTTCAGGCCTCCACAGAGTATAGAGAGGTACTGCGATTGACTGGGTAAGAGGCCCGCCCATGCATCGAACGCCTGATTATTGTCCCCAAAGCGACGAAGGCCCTTACGAATTTTTCCCCAGAAGCCAGAGACCTCGTTGTAGCGCTCGGATGCAGCATTCACTTCTGCTAGAACGTCTTCCCAAGTATGTGTTGCCTCACTCACAATATTCGTCTTGTACTTTGAACCCTGGGTCGAGTTCTCGTACGTTTCAATGGCCGCCTTGAAGAGCCGCTTCTCACTCGCGGCATCTTTGTACAATTCTTCACTTTATCGAGTCAACCACGAGCACGACATCTGCCTTGAGAGGCTGCGTACAGTGGAAGTTCATCATCATCATCATCATCATTCCTGTTTACACCGACTTGGTTGGTGCTCGGTTTTTGTTCCTGCTCCGCCAGCAAGGGTGGCACCGTCTCTTCAGTAGACCCTATCTGCGGCAATATGGTAGCTGCTTCTTCACGATCTCTCAGTGCCTTGAAGGCAGGATGGATGTCTCGAGGCAGCTGTTTCTGTATATAGATCTGGACAATGTTATACAAACGAGGTCGTGTAGAGGCATCAGCCTTCTTGGAAATATTGCATTCTTTTGCGGACATGATTCAGGAAATCCGACTTTCGACAGATCGCTCTATTGTCTTCAGAAGAACCCTCTGAGAAGGCTATATGAGACCAACGATCGTAGTACCGGGCTTAAAATTTGATTTCATGGGAGTCCGTAAATGTCACAGGTACTGATAGAAAGTATAGTGCTTGAATTGGGACTCTTGGGGACTCTTGCAGCCTTGAATCCACATCTTCCATGGACTAAGCTTTAGTCATGTCCCAGGCATCTGCTCATCGGCAATTTGCACGGAAAGTGAGGTCAAGCTAACTAAGCTGAATCGAGTCAGTCCCGCTGAAATCTACACCACATCATACATGGTGGGGTCAAAGATTAGCCAATACATTCTTCTCTTGTGCCCACTGACCATGCGATAGCATCAGGATTCCTCCATGCAACACCCAGCACACGCCGCACTGTGCTGATATCAGCTCTGCGCTGGAGCCCGATCCTGGCGTAGCCTGCTGACATTTTGAATGCCGTAGTGAGGCTTTTAAATCTGCCAATCATGATCCCAGCTGGCTATCTTGCTGTCTCAAGGCCCCCACGGCTTCCGTGCGGGATGGCAATGGCGTCGCACTTCGTCAGCCTCTCTGAATCTTCATTTATTTCAAAGGGTCTATCTCTTCAGTGTCTTCAGCAACATATATATACATATGAATCCTTCCTTTCTATTACATGACAACACAAGATAAGACTAAGATAAGATAGCAGTGAACGTCACTGCAGAACCTTAAGCCGCTCGAGACACTCAGGCTTTCAACAATGTCCATCCCTCTTGGCGCTGACCTCAGCGATACTCAAGACGTTCAAATTTCAGAGTCAAAGCCCAGGGACAGTGATGTAGACGATTTGAACCACAACAATTGTCCCGAGAAGAAATGTCCACACCACGACGAATATACGGCGCTCCTTAAAAAGCAGGTCAGCGCCCTCGAGAGCGAATTGAAATGGCTGAAGGGTATACAGACGTGAATGCTCACGCTAGCTCCCCTCTACAAATGAGGCTGCTAACAGCTTTTCTTACCACAGCACTGAATCAAACGTAGCCGATGAAAATGACTCTGCTGGGAAATCTAAGGTGGACAAAAAGGACATGCAACAACAGGAAGCTAGGATTCACCGAGTATCCCCATGGGAGTGGCGAAAATTCAAAAACGAGTGCGCGATCAACCCGGAGTTACCAGCTCTCATTGCTTATTCAAAGAGCATTGGTAGAGTAGGACGGCGGTCAACAGGACGAAGGAGTATGAGAGAGAATGGCGCGCCTGAAAGTGGCAAACCAAACAAGGGAGAAGACTCCTCACCTGAGATTGCGTACCGCCTTGCCATCAACTCGAAGATTCTCCTCAAAATACTAGGTGATTGTACGGATATGGAATTCCCAGAAGACCGCAACGTCTGGCTGCGCCCATTCAAGTACCTCGTTGCTTATGAGACGGAACTAAGACAAGCCCTGCAGAACGCCGAAGTCAGTCTTCAACAGGTGGAAGCAGGGACAGGGCCGTCCGGTCAGGCAGACCCCATCCCAACTCACAACGGACTCGGTATTTCAGACACGATACCCGTGCAAGAGAGAATAGAGGTAAGTGCAGACGCTGTGAAACTTGCGCCGCATACCGGCGCAATGGGTTTAACCCACGCGAGAGCGGCCAGAGACCAACTCTCTTGTCTTATAAATTTCATGGATACGGATATGCAAGACATCTTCGATGTGAAGCGTCAGGTTGCCGACCAAACTCTCAAGGAGGTCGCCCTTGAGCACCTGTGGCTGGTTTTTGAACCGGGTGACTTGGTCTATTCAACGAACTCTCCAGACGAAAGTAGTATGTACCAAGCTTACCGGGTCCTTCACGTTACTGGCGGACGACCAGTACTCGGCATTTCGTCGAATTCCAGAGCATCTGAGACTATTGACTGGGACTCGGAATCAGAGACTGAAGAAAAGGCCCGCGACAACATGCGTGTAACCGCAGGCGTGACGCCTTTCATCATTGACTGCTTTTTCATCGACTTTGATGGAAACAGACTGGGACCGAAGTCCAGAAGGTTTGCTATCCCAGCATACAGTGGTAAACGGAAATTGGATGCACTCGAAGTATTTCCGTGCTTTGTTCCACCGCAACACTCAGATGTCTACCGAGCATTGATCGAAAGGGGACGACGTTTTACGCGGCTTGCAAATGGAACACACAAACGATATTCAGGTGCGACGCTGACAGAGAGCAGAGAGCTGTGGGGTAAATATAATAGCATTTACAATTACTTCATCCACGCTGACGAGGTAATCGACCTGTTCACTGCCCACTGCTTTTTCCTAGTGTTTATTGTTCGCTGCTAACGCGATAACGACCAATTAGATTCACGGTGAGGTCATGTTAGATCAAGCTGCCGCCGTAACGTATTATCGAAAAAATTACACGAAGTGGAGATTGAAACTCGGGGGAAGCGTCATCGGTGTACCGACAGGAGCTGACCGTAGAGAGGTTTTTGACCCTCTGCCTGTCCAAGTTTACGAAGAAGAACGAACAGACGTGTTCGATGATTCCATCATCGATCTGTACCGTCGAAAAGAGTTCGTCGATTTTACCAAGCTAATTAGGTATCTCAACATTCTAGAACCCTCCCTCTCAGACGATTATGTTATGCTACTTCCTTTTCGAATCTATGGCTATGCCCTGCTCAACCGAAAATGGTTCCCACTCAATATCAATTTAGTCGACGACATAACCCCGAATCAACTGCGAACGACTGCCGCTGGGTACGAGGACTTGGTACTTCCGGACGGCCATAAGAAGCTTCTTCAAGCCATTGTCAAGCACCAGGTCACAGATTCGGAGCAGATATCTGGGAAGCAAGAGGAGGGTCCCGACGATTTTCAAATGGATCTCGTCAAAGGAAAGGGAACAGGCCTCATCATACTTCTTCATGGCGCTCCTGGAGTGGGAAAAACATCCACGGCCGAGTGCGTGGCAGCTCAGCTCAAGAGACCGCTGCTCCCGATCACATGTGGTGATATCGGCACATACGTCAGTGAAGCCGAAGAGACGCTTCAGGACTACTGCAGGCTGGCACACAGGTGGAAATGTGTTCTACTTCTAGACGAAGCAGATGTTTTTTTGGCTAAAAGAGAAAACGGCGATATCAAAAGGAATGGTCTCGTATCAGGTAAGCATCAGCGTATGACAAATCCAAGACCAATGCCCGTGCTTAGCTTCCTAAAGTCTTCCTCCGAGTTCTTGAATACTTCTCGGGCGTTATCATCCTAACCACTAATCGCGTTGGCGGATTTGACGAGGCATTCCGATCCCGCATCCACGTCAGCCTTTACTACCCCAAACTCGACAAAGCAGCCACCCTACGAATCTGGGATCGCAGCCTCCAGCGTCTCCAAGACTCCGGGCTCCGACTCGACCTCGTCGAAGACGAGATCCGCCAATTCGCTTCGAATCACTGGCTCGAGAACGAAGGGAACTCGTCCCGCCACTGGAACGGTCGGCAGATTAAAAACGCTTTCCAGACGGCGTTGGCACTCGCTTATTGGGAGTTCCACAACACGAAGCAAGTGCAGAGCCTCGAGAGGCCGTTGCTCAAAGCCAAACACTTCGATCGTGTGGCCAAGACGAGCGCGCAATTCGATGACTATATTAGCGAGATCTATGGTATAGGGGAGGACGCGTATAGTTTGCTGGCGAAAAGGGGATAATCTCCGCAACGACACGCACCCGGCGATTTCGCTTGGGAGATCCTCTCAGACGCAGGAATTCGTCCCGCACTCCAAGCGGACGACGCCCGCGCGACGTGGTGTTGGTACTCGCGATGCGAGAGTTGGTGAGGGTAGGATGTCTGAGGGAGACAGTGATAGAATGAGGAGATTGGAATTGAGCTAGAGCTCATGAGGATGAAACAAACAAATAGTAAGGAAGAGGTGCAAGCGCAGGTTGGAGGTGATGAAGATGATGAGTTGTGGTGAAATACTGATGGATAGCCATTCTCCAAGGATAAACCGATTTTCCATGGGGAAGATATCTCCTCATGGTACCACAGCGCTGCTACGGGTGTGTCAAGGTCGAATAGGATAGAGGGTTTCCTAATCGGAAAGCCCTAGGGGTTTCGACACGTGCTATTCAACCCTCTAGCCCTAACACCCTAACCCAAACACTTCCCTTCACCTTGTATGCAACACTTCTTCATTCATCCTACTCGGAATCCGGGTGTTAGCAAACCTACCACTCATTTATTTGTTAGATAGAAACAAATACGGCTCGGATTTCACTGAATTCTTCTGTATTCTTAAACTTCTAGTTATTTCACCCCTATCGATTAGATTCTAGCTCGGTCCCAACATTAGTTTAAGAATTCGTCAACCATATGATATTGGCCTCAATTGTTGGAAATACCCGTGAAGTATTCTGCGAGAAACCTTCGTAGTATCTCTGATGGGTACGGTGACGGGCTTGTTGGTAGGGGGCCCAATCAGAGTTCCTGTCAAGGCCGTAGTTGTGTACCTATATAATCGACATTCACACACAGATTTCATAGCTATTCAAATACAATCTATGAGAAACCATCATTGTCTGGCACGAACTGATCACAGAAAGAGTTTGTACTTTTATTTCTAGAAACTAAAATTATGATATAAGACGTTGCATGAAGAGAAAAGAAAGAGAAAGTAGAAAATTGACTTTTTATATATCATGACTATAATGAAATTGTTGAAACTTTTCAGAATGTTAATCAAACAACATTTTTAATCATAACATCAAATTTAAATTGGCAAGATCGCAAGACAGTAACTTTTTCTTTTAAAGTTAAAGTTTCTGGCTTTCTGCAAGACTTTTAAGTTTCAATTCTCAGAATTGTAAAGCATTAATCATGTTAAATAATTTTTCTCAATTATTTTCTCAAATTCAACTTGATTCACTTGATTAAATACTTTAGCTGTGAGTTTTTTATTTGAAAGTTTAGTATATTATTTACTTTTCAGCTAGGCTGGCAACGAGATTCACCTGTACGTGGTGCCGGCTACGAACCTTTTGATTCTATTCTGTGTTCGAATAGAAGTCAAAAGAGCCAAGAGATCTCAATCCGACGCAGTTCGAACGATGTTAGGACGT